>BNJT01001558.1_pt1 | contig 212347 bp, 340 predicted proteins | sample 8540491 | NCBI WGS metagenome assembly BNJT01 (sample SAMD00202455, study PRJDB9452) | human saliva metagenome | host: Homo sapiens
CTAAAGTTTATATTGTAGAAAATTAATTTTTATCTAATATACTTAAAATAAACTATATATTCTGTCCATTACAGTATTAATCCCGTATAATCCTTAATCCTTGTCTATGTGATAATAACCACCCTTTTGCTTGTGCATATTTTTTTGTCTTCTTATATAATAACCACAGCATACTTGTTGATAATACTGTAGACAAAAATAAATCTAAATATTAAATAAAATATATTTTTCTAACAATCCTTTGCCGAATGGAATCATTCTTGTCAAAAAAATATTACTCCACCAATAATAAAGAATGCAATCAGCTGATACGCTTGCTGTATTACAAACTTCAGTATGGGCTTTTTGAAAATAAAATTTGTATGTATAGTAAGTAGTCAAAGGAAAACCAATAAACAAAATAGTAAATATTGTTGCAAATACTATTCCAAAAACTCCAAATATCTTACACATCAATATATTTAATACTATGTTTGCTATGGCTTCTATTACACCTTTCCACTTCCCATTCCACCATAATCCTCTAGCATCATAATATTGTCCTATAACATTTAACTCCTTTTCCACCAAAAAATATACTGCAAATGCAATCATTATAGTGTCATTAAATACATATTGTTCTCCGACCCACAGTCGCATAAATGGCTGATATAAACCCATAAAACACGAAAATGCAATTAACGATATTGACATATACAAAAAAATTAATTGTCAACATATCTTGTTCATTCTTTTTTTACAGAATCCATTGCTATACTGTTACCGATACCTGCCGATATCGAAGACATCAATATAACCATAATAGCCGATACAGCTGAACTTAAATAATAGTAATTATTATACATGGCTACCACAGTCAAACCCAACATAGCAGATACTATAATACTGTCAAATGCATTTCTACTCATATATGCAACTTTTGTCATCATCAGTCCTACCACTTTCTTTTTTATATCTCTTAGGACAGACTTATCAACTTTCCCTTCACAATATAGATCCGGATACATTCTTTTTACAAAATAAGCATTTATAACATTTGTAAGAGCACCGGCACAAGGTTGTATAACCATATATGAATAAAAATTACGAATTTTTATCAGTACAATAATTTGAATAGTGTACATCAAAATATTTGTAAACAATGTAACTTTACTGATTACATCTGTTCTTTGATATGCATTCAACTGGCATGTTCTATATGCAAATAAAAAATATGTAACGGCTGTGTTGCACAATGAAATAAGAAATACAATATGTATATTGACATCAGAAGGAACTTCTCCGTCAACAAAAAATGTAATAAACGGCATCATTATCAGCCCCAATGCAACTACAATCAACCCTATTATAAAATATACTCTTTTGTATAAAGCCATAAGCGCACGAAGAGTTTTTATAGTCATTCTCTACAATCGGTTTATACATGCTGTAAACAATTGCACTACCTACTCCAAGTTCTGTCAAATTTAACATATTTAAAATTGAAGTAAATAAACTGTTCAACCCCAAATACTCTATTCCAAGTTCTCTTATCAAAACAGTACGCATGACAAATGGAAAAAGTAAAGTACAAATTTTTATACACTATACCCCAAATCGTATTCCTTATTGCATTTTTTTGTTCTGTTTAAACGCATGGCAAATCAATCCTCTGTGTAAAACATTTTTGTATACCGTTCTTTTTATTTTTTTAATGTAAAATCATTTTGAGTCTTCTGCTGTTTTTTTCTTTGAATTCAGCCCACTTAAGGTTGCTCAAATCTTTATAAATGGTGTCTCTTCTTGTCGGTCTGATAAAAGGCCTCCTTAACTGATGGTTGATTATACACTCTTCTTTATAATCTAACTTCGTATACGTAATCCTTTTATTACATTCTCTCCAAAAGTTTTTCTCCTTTTTGTACTGTTTATCAAAATACCGGATATAATATTATACTTTTTCCAAACCTTTATATAATTTCCAACTGTCACAATCTCCTATTGTAATATCGAAAATCCTGTCCTCCCTTGCATACTTACACGTGTAGCAACATTCCCTTAATGATTCTCCGTTAGTAAAGGCATTATAATATATATCATTTCCTCCGGGTTTTTATTATAGTATGTCCATTAACCTCATAATTTATATCATAAGCAGACCTTCGCAAACTTGCTTCTAATCTATGTCGAAATCTTAATTTAGTAATATTATCGGGTAGTTCGTTTTTAATATACATACTTAACAGTTTCGGGCTTGGTACTCCATGACAAATTATATCTACAGTCAAAAGATTATCAAACTCACATCCAAGATAATTTCTTAAACCCGAAATTTGACAGGGCGTACCGCTAAACAAGACTTGCCTTCCTTCCAGTAAGTTTTTTTTACATAACGGAAAAACACCTGAAATTTCACTTTGTACATATTTGGAATTTTGTATTCTATGTATGTCTTCAACCTTATTTATTTCAACATGGCGACAAATATTATCTCTTAAATCCAACTCAACACCGTATACTACTCCACTCAGCTCTTCAATTACATATTTTGCAAAAAAACAGCAAATATCCCACCGGATGCACTATTCTCTATAAACTCTCCTTTCCCGGCACCACAATATGTTTCTTCAGGAAATTTAAGTTCTTTTGTATTTACTATATGACAACATCTAACACATTTTGCACAGTTAACGCATAAACTATCGTCAATATAGGGATATGAAAAACCTTCAAAATTGAATTTCATAGATATTGCATCTACCGGACAAACATTATAACAAGCTGAACATCCTGTACATTCACTATCTATATTCAACTCTCTTATTTTCATGTATCGTCTTTTTTTCTTTAGATTCTTGTCTACAGTTTATAGATTTTTAGAGCATTGCTTAAATAGTCCAATGAATCCCTTCTCAATTCTGAAATCTTGGAATTAATTATGTTATAATCTATATCCCAATTTAAATTCATATCAAAAATCACTTTCATTAACAAAGCAATTCTCTATATCTAATAATGATAAAAATATTTGTCATTCTTTTCCTCATGCTTCAACCATTCATTACCTTTACCTCTATGTATAAGTGAAAACGGTTTATTCATTATCAATGAAAAATAACAGACCGTGAAATGAGTTGGTAACAACGTATGATGCATTATAAAACAGCTCAACAAATTCTTTCGGACCATAGGATGCATCCGATCCGTTTTTTTAAATCATATAATGTTTCTTGTACACTCATTGGTATAAATATTATTCTTAAATTATTTTTCTTCGGCATAATATTTAATTTTTTCAGCATAGCTTTTTTTATACCACGAAACATATAGCATAATATATACGGTTGACCATGTCTCTTCTCTATATGGAACTTCTCCTTCCACACTTCTTTTTTTCAATCAATAGTGTCAGGGTCAACTACCTGTTTTTGGTTTCCTACCGGTTATATTGCTTATATAATTAACACCATATTGCTCTCTGCATGATAAAAAAATCAATTCTATTTATCCAATTCTTATATTGTTCTCTTTGTTCAACCGTCTCATTTTCGCGTCCTGTCAAACTTGGAGCATACGATATTCTCTTCCCTTCTGATGCAAATGTCAAAAATATGCATCTAAGTTCTGTCCTATATCTGACCAAACCATATCACTTCCGGTAACAAACGCATCATATTCATTGTCAGCTTTTTTTAAGTCCTCTAAAGAATAGTATGCATTTCTTGATGTACTGATATAACGCTCAACAAAATCATCAAATAAACTATATTTGCATTCCCCTATATGACGATTTATTATATATTTTTATACTGAATTCAACCGACTTTAAATTTTTTTAATATTTTTTTACCCTACATATTGCATTAGTAGGTTTTTTCTTCCTTGAATTTTTCTATCAAAAAAATCGTATAAACTCTGCGCTATAGCCTAACTCTTTTATTTTTGTTTGCAGTGCATACGCTTGAAGCATTGCTCCATAGTTATATTCACTATAAAACGTCAGCATTCCTATCTTTTTCATATGTAGTTCCATCTAAAACCTCATTTGAATTAAAGTTATTTACTATCTTTCTTATCTTAATTAAATCTGCATAATTATGTTTTTATATCAGCTATCAGCTTCGTATCCATCAATACTCTATCTAAGTTATAAGCCCATTTTTTTATAATTCATACAGGAGTATACTTCTGCCGCATAGTTATTAGAAAAAGCACCATTGATATATTCATTGCATTTAAACCTTTCAACAGGTATATACTCTTGTGTTTTATAAATCTCCTAAATGTATTCCATTTTTCTTGATTATATTTAGTGATTCCAATATAATTTGTAACCATATCCTTACACATGGGGACTGAAAACCTGATACATCAAAAATCTTCATATCTCTATAATTAAAATCGGCTAACGCTGTCCTCAACATATCCATTACATCAAAATGCTCTTCATGCCAATCATAATATGACGGTACACAAATATAGTAATATTCTCCATCTTGAATTACTTTTTAACTTGCATATTTTACTGTCTCTATTACCGTATGCCACAATTAACCTTATGTCATTCAATTTTTGATATTTTCGTTAGTTCTGAATATCTTTTTACTATGTATATATTCCGTATCTCCACCAGGCATATCCATATAACATAGGGTCACATCATACCTCTTATCTGACAATAAACCACTGCAACCAATCCACTCATCATCCGGATGTGGAACTAATATTAAACATTTTTTTGTATGGCAATTTTTTACTGTCTGTGTCTTAGTACATCTTCTTATATAAAATGCTTTTTATATAATATATTAGTGTTCTTAATATATGTCTTATTCTAATATATATCTTCTTACATACACACATATCAGATCTATACCTCCCTAAATATTTAGTATAGTTTTATATATCTTAACATGTCTTTTTAGCTACGGATTGCCACGAAAACTCAAGTTTAACCTCTTGAGTTAAATTATAATTTTTTTCGTGTGATTTATAGCCTCTTCAACTTTATCCCTTATATTACTTGGACTGTGCGGATCAAATGTTAAGCAATTTTTAAATGCAGTATATCCCAATATCGGTAGTGTTTTGGAAACAACCGGTACTGCTCCCGCCATCATCCCTTCTACTATTGACAATCCGAAAGTCTCTTTAAATGACGGACACAAGATTACATCGGCATTACTTACTGCTGATTTCAACAAATTATCTTTGTAGTCAAGCCAACCCCAAAAATGAATATTCTTACAATTATCTGCTTCTATTAAACATTTCTCGTAATATTCCATACTCCTGATATCCGGTCCGCCTATAAATACAAGTTCATTATCAGTATTCCTTAAAGCCCTTATTGCATTAATTTGATTCTTATTAGAATCAAATCTGGCTAAACATAAAATGTATTTCTTCCTACTCCCTAACTTCATATAGACAGAATCATCCGCATCTGTAATAGCATCCACACCGTTCGGCACTACATACACTCTGTCTGCATTTACATGAAAATTTTTAATCATATACTCCGACTCTTTTGGTGTTTCAACAATTATTAAATCTGCATTATCACATATATTAAACATCCATTTATATATTGTATTTAATGGCAGTTTTCTTAATTTCCAATATAATCCAACTGTAACTCCATTATTTATTGATACAATAGATGAAATAATAACTTTAACTCCGACTTTCTTTGCATACTCAACTAATTCTTTTTGATGCGATATCAAGTTTGAAAATATGTAAAAATATCATAATCCTTTATATTTGTGTGATATTTATCAAAATAGTCAACTTCTATTCCCATTTTCCTTAACTCTATAACAATTCTATCTATTCTATTGTGTACCCCCGGCTACATTCTGATAAGCAGTATCATATGTATGTATTAATATCTTCATATTATCACCTAACCATATATTTATTTATATACATATTTATAATTAAAAATATCCAAAAATGAACTTACTGTCCAATATGTAAAAGCTGAATAACATAGGTAAACTCCACAATAAAAAGTATTGACATTGCAAATATAAACAAATCTTTATTCTTAATATTTATTGTATTCCTAATAAATATAAATATAATAACCAATATAATTATACTTAATAATATTCCATGTGTTATCAATATATCCAATATAAAATTATGTGCATAATTACCATATGTTTTCTCGAATCCACCAATCCCCATTCCCAAAAAAATAAATTATGCTTTAGTTCAAGAATGACATTTCCCCAAATGCCGTTTCTGACTGAATAACTGTCCAGTTTTTCCTCCTAAACTAATACTTTCTTCTAAACCTATTAAAGCATAAGATCTTATACCTATATAATTTGCAATCTTAATTAAGATCTTTAAAATTTGATATTTAAAATGCTATTATAATAGAAAACAATAGTAGGCAAGTTCTCTTTAAATGTCCCTCTTATTTTTTGTTAAATATATTGTAAAAAAATATTATTGCACCTATAGCTGAGAATGTTGCTCCTTTATTTCCATATATTACAATCTCCAGTAAAAAAATACTGCTGTTATAGGTAAAATATATTTAATCTTATAATAGAAACAACCAATAATACTTGCCAAAAAAATGCCGGAAGTACTGCAGATCCAAATTCCATATATCCCCCTGAGACTCTATAACTGTAAAGAGGATCTAATATATATATACATCCACCAATAATTGCAAATATAGTCCAATACCTTAATAATTTCTCAAAATCTTTAACATTAATAAAAAAATATAGCAGTTAATACAGCATATATTAAAAAAATAATGATAATACTTGAATATAATTGAGTTTTTTTCTAAATACAAAAATCTAATAAAAAAACTCCACTTACCAGTACAAAAATAAACATCTTCTCAGTATTAACTAAATTTAATTTAAAATCTGAATTTATTACATAAATCACAAGTAGTAAAAAAACCTCAGCCATTAATAAATATATTGATATATAACTGTACTTAGTTAAAAATCGGCTTTTAATATTACAAATGAGTTTACATAAAAAGGTCGCAATTAATTCTATAAGAGAATTCTTTCTAACCTTCATATATAATCCCTTCTCTATTTATATATAATATTTCTTTTTCACATACTCTCTAAAATTTCCAAATACTAATTTTTACTGTATAAAACATATCATTTTTAAGCATAAAGATTAATATTCTCAATGCACTTTTTTAATATCTTTATCTTTTTATATAACTTTTTCATTACCATAATATAGTTATATACTATAGCTTTTTTTCTTATATCCCGGTTCAATACACTCTAACATATTCATCTTATATTCAAACTGTGATAAAAACTTTCTCTTTAAACTTTCAAGTTTACGTCCATTTAGCCTATTGTCAACATCTGATTTTTTTACGAATATAAAGAGCTTCATTAACTTTTCCCATAGAAAAGTAATCATAAAACCTAAGTAGCGACTCATAATCTTGGTGTCTTAAATATGATTCATCAAAACCGTTAAAGCTTTATCTATTGCAACTCTTCTAAACATAATACCACTTGTCTGTGGTGTACCAAGTCCCAACAAAATATTTCGTGAAAAAAATCTTTCTGATTCTTTATATATACTGTCTCTCCATTTCTCTTGTAATCACAAAAACATGCACCTTTTGTTCTATTTTTGACCAAATATTTCACTTGTTTATACACTTTATCCGGCATATAAATATCATCATCATCCAAAAAAACACAAACTCTCCATTTGTATGTTTTAAAGCCTGTATTTCTGGTCGCAGAACCATTTCTATTTCTATCATGACAAATATAGTTCACTCTTTTATCATCTGCAAATTTATCCATAATTCGGGATGTTTTTCTCCATTCCGTATCCGGATTATTATCATCCACAACAGTTATAATTACATTCTTATAAGTTTTGATTTAGAACAGAATTTATAACTTCTTCCAACATTTCCGCTCTCTTATAAGTCGGTATTATAATATCAACAGTTTCACCCATACCCATCCTCTTCTTGTTATATCACTTATTTATAAATAATGCTTAAAATTTACAAATAAAGTTATACTCACTTAAATTCTCTATATCCAAAAAAATCATATACTTTAGCCCGTTTAATATACTCATGTCATTCCTGTATTTTTTTATAATTTTTTTACCGAGAATGCCAAAATCATAAACAAACCTATAATATCTCCGTATAATTTACGACTAACAGCTCCTCTGTCTAAAAAAATACTTTTTTTATTGTAGCCACTGAACCATGTTGATTCATTCAAATGTAATTTTGCTATTACTTTGGGCTCATAATAAATTTTTTTAATCCTGACTTCAAACAATCAAATAAAAAAATATTTTCTTCTCCCATTCTATATTTAGCTCCTGATCCAAATTCTTCTGCAAATCTTATGTTTGCTTTTTTTATGCTATTCTTCCTCATAACAATTTCTACAGAGCTAACATGTAGTGAGCTAAGGTATGATATTTTTCTTTATTTCCGTATTTTTTAAAAAAATACGCTCTATTCCTTCTACTTGAAACACTATAATATCCGCTTTAGAATTTTTAAATGCATTACATATAATCTCTTCATATCCATCAACATATTCGAGATCATCGTCTGTAATAACAAGATATTCTCCTGTAGCATTATCTAAAGCCATATTTCTACTTTTACTTAACCCAATATCATCAGAATCAATCCATAAAATATTATTTGGGCCATGTGTTATCTTAGTCTTACCTTTTCGTCCACATTGGTTAATAATAATTGCGTCTGACGACGAATTCAGCTTGTCAAACCATGAAATATCTTTACGTTTCATAGTAGAAACCAACAGCTGTACTCTTTTTACTTGAAGTCATATTTATACTTCTCCTGTAATAACCTTTACCAGTCCCAAGTATGTTTTTCGTCTATCAAAACACTCCTCAGCACATCTTCTTGCGTTTATTCCCATTTCTTCTCTCAATTCTTTATTCTCTATCAATTTTTTCATTGCCTCTGCCAAAGCATCTGAATCTCCCGGTTCTGAAGATATACCCATATTGTACTCTTTAATTAAATCAATATATTCTATACTCTTCTGTGTATTTAACACAGGTAGTCCAACTGCTGCATAGTCCGCATGTTTATTTATAATTGATGCAACTGATTTTCCAACAATCGGATTTACTGTTATATCACACTCTTTTAGTTGAGAGCAAACTGACTCATAACTAACTCTACCAAGAAATGTTACTTTTAGCATTTTTTTCCTATTTGCATATTGTTTTAAACTCTTCTTCCTGTGGTCCATCACCAATTACGATAAGTCTTACTCTATTGTTATTAACCTTCTCTAAAGCATCAATAACACATTTTAGATCATAGGACTTTCCCAAAGTTCCACAATATCCAATCCAAATTTCATTATTTGAATGTTTCATTAAAGGCTTAGTACAAAGCATATTTGTCAAAGTTACCTAAATCTGTTCCTAAAAAAACTTTACTCCAGGTTTTACTTTTATTGTTTACTCTTTTTATCCTCTCAATATATGTTTTAGAAACTGCGCAAACATCATCAGCATTTTTATATGTTATATCAGCAATTCTTTTTAAAAGGATAAAATGCTATATCTTTTAATATTGGTATGTTAAAGGCCATTTGAAAAGCTTCAGGCCATAAATCCAGAACATCAATAACAAATCTTATTCTTTTTTGCTCACAGTATTTGGAAAGTACATTTGCGACTGTTAATGATGGAATTGCACAGTAAATCACATCCGGTACTTTTTCTTTCATTCATGTATTGCCCTACTTTTTTTACCCCATGTATAATGGCTGTAAAATCTCTTTAAACAAACATTTTTACTATATCCAGGCTCATTGATTAATGTTACTTTATAAGGTTTATTATGTGTAAATCCATTTCTCTGTGTTTTCAAAATGTGAAAAACTGCTTGTAATAATCTCAACATCATTGTCCTTGCATAAAAAGATCAGCTAAATAGCAAAATCTCCCATTATCTTTTTCCGAAAAAAATCTCTACAAAAATTTTGCAACAATCACAATGTCCATATTATTATTTCCTCTTTTATTCCACCTCAAAACTCTTTATACAAATTTCATTGTATTTCATCATATAAATGTTTGATTTGTATTCTCCTATAGTGCTACTGTTAATCTTTCCTTCAAGATTTTTTTATATGAGCTTCATATGGTCACATCCACACTCAAATGCATGTGGATATCCTCCTCCAAATCTCGGATTCACCTCTGAAATATAATATTCACCCTCAATATCAAATATATCAATATCTATTTGACCTCTATACCCTGCCTTAGAAACAAAGTCTTTTATAAGATTAAATAATCTATCATCTTTAAATGAAACAGCCTTGTCTGTTTCTCCGGCTCTCATTTTTATTTTTTCTTCTTTGTAAAAAAATAGAAATTACTTCTCCGGATATCATATCAATATAAACATCTGCACCTATCTCTTGTCCGTGTAGATATTCCTGAATCATAAGTCCATCACTATGTGAGAATAGTAGTTCTACACTCGCCTTGTCATCTACTTTAGAAATAGAAATACTTGCACTCCCCCTTGAAGGCTTTACAAATACAGGGTATGTTATTTCTCCATTCTCAACAGCATTATAAAATTCATCTTTATCTATATAAGACTTAGCACATCTATATCCCTTGTCATTTTAGCCATAGATACATCTGATATTTATCGAGGGACATTTCACATAGCTCATATGAAGATCCTATTATCTTTGTACCTATATCTTCAAATTTCTTCTTATTCTCAGCAAGTAATGACAGCTCCGGATCTATTAATGATAAAACTCCGCCAACTTTCTCTTTTTTTGCAAATATCTATAATAGTTTCTATATACCCCTCGTCTGTCATCCTTGGCACAATATAATACTTATCAGCTTCATAGATTGCAGGTGCCAAATTACTCATATCTGTAGCAATTACTTTTTCCTCTTCCTTCTAGAGATTTTTACAAAAATACTCTACTACTTTATTTCTTGTACCCGCACTTAAAAATCAATATATTCATGATGTATACTCCACTAGCAATTACTGTTCTTTAACTTTTCTTCACGCATTTTTAGCCATATTCCCCTCTGTGACACTTGTATCTGTAGCAATATTACTGTGAGTAAAAAAATTTCTTTATAGTTTGTAATATGATTTTTACATCACCTAAGAAAGTGATACTTTTAGCATATTTTTACATCCAACTCAAATCTCTTATCCCAGTCCAAAAATTTCTACCGTTAACTTGTGCCAATCCTGATAGTCCCGGTCTTACATCATGCCTATGCTTTTTCATCTTCTGTATACCACTCAAGGTATGAAGGTAAAAGTGGTCTTGGTCCTATAATGCTCATATCACCTTTTATTATATTGAATGCCTCAGGTAATTCATCTAAACTTGTCGCCCTTAAAATTCTTCCAAATTTAGTAAGCCTTTCACTATCCGGTAGCAGATTACCGTTACCATCTTTTTCATCAGTCATTGTCCTGAATTTATATAGTTTAAAAATTTTTCTCATCTTTTTCCAGGTCTGTCTTGAGTAAATATTACAGGTGAACCAAGCTTTACTCTCACAAGTATTGCTACTAACAAATATAACCATGAAAAATATTATTGCACTTAATCCACAAAATAAATCTAATGGTCTTTTTTTATGTATTTTTTTCATATATACCATAAGGTTTATGTTTTTAATGATTGCATTACAAACTCCTTTAGGTTTACTCAAAAACAGCTCCTTATTACCTCAATTATCCTATCCTGCTCTTCTGCAGTCATCTTATTATCACTTGGCAGGCAGAGTCCTCTTTCAAATATATCCATGCTCACGTCATGCGCATTCCCTGATATATAGGCATTTGTTTTTGCTCTGCCGTTTCCTTTATCTGTAATAAACGGATTCATCCTGTAAATCAGTCGCATATGCATAGGCTTCCATATCGGTCTTCCTTCTGCATTTATTGAAGCTAATGTTTCCAATATTTCGGTAGGACAACTCTTTTTTTAGTTTCTTTGATATAGCAAGTTTCATTCTCGCTTCTTACCTGCTTACACATAGCATTCCTATCTACAAGCAGACATGACAGCCAGAAATTAGGCTCTGAATTATTCTCATCAAAAGGATTCATTGATACAGGCAAACCTTTAAGCCCTGCTTTATATCTTTCGTATATCGCTTTTTTTCTGTGCTATATGCTCATTTAAAAATGGCAATTGCCCTCTCACCACTCCGGCGATCACATTGCTCATACGATAGTTATATCCTAGTTCTTCATGCTGATACCATGGTGCATTTTCTCTGGACTGAGTTGACCATTTTCGAACTTTCTTTGCAGCTTCTTCATCATCTGTAAGTAAGCAGCCTCCGCTACTTCCGGTAATTATTTTATTTCCGTTAAATGATATAATATTGTAATCGCCAAATGTTCCTGTCTCTTTTTCCTCTATAGCTCGCGCCCATTGATTCTGCCGCATCTTCTATCAAAATAGCATTGTGCTTCTTTATAACGGAAATAAGTTCTTCCATCTTACCCGGTGTTCCATACAGATGTGCCATTACCACTATCTTTACGTCAGGGTATATTTCAAATGCTTTCTCAAGTGCTTTCGGATCCATATTCCAAGTATCGTATTCGGTATCTATAAATACAGGCTCTCCACCTTCATATACTACCGGGTTTACAGTAGCGGCAAATGTCATATCTGAGCAAAAAACTTTTCTACCCTTTAAAGCCCCTACTCCGGGTTTTGTCATACCATATGCCTTTAGTCCTGCCAACTTCATTGCCAAATGAAGAGTCGCAGTACCTGATGATAATGCTACTGCATGTTTAACTCCTATATATTCTGAAACCTGCTTTTCAACCTCGTCAATATTTTTTCCTACTGTCGACATCCAGTTTGTATTATAGGCTTCTGACATATATTCAAGTTCTTTTCCATGCATGGTAGGACTGCTTAGCCACACTCTCTTATCAAATTTTTTTCATATATTTTTATCTGTACTAAACATATTCGCTCTCTTTTTTTAATTATATATACTTATGATAAACAATAAACTTGATACAAAAGAAAAAAAGCCTACAAGACTGCTCCTGTAAGCTTTTTAAGTTGATAAAATCAATTCGCTGCCTGTGGTAAGTCTTCATGATGTAATCCGTTTGCAATTTCATTTTTGTTATCAAATAATTCACTATTTATACTGTCAACCTGCGCTGTATGATATGTGGATACTATCTCTTTTATATGCTCACGAATATTTCCGTTATTCTCTCCCATATATACGGATAATAACTTGAGCTGTTTTAAAAACTTATCTTCATTAAAAATCAAGAGGCTTACCGATACTTATCAGCTTATTAGGTGTAGTCTCCAAGCCTTCCTCGGACATAAGTCTCTCTTCAAAGAGCTTCTCGCCCGGGCGAAGTCCTGAATATTCTATCTTGATATCAATATCCGGGCGAAGTCCTGACAATCTGATAAGGTTTCTTGCCATTGTATCTATCTTTATAGGCGTACCCATATCAAGGACAAATATCTCACCGCCCTTTGCATAGTTACCCGCCTGCAGTACCAATGAAACGGCCTCCGATATTGTCATAAAATATCTGATAATATCAGGATGTGTAACTGTGACAGGTCCTCCTGCTTCTATTTGCTTTTTTTAAACTTAGGTATTACCGAGCCGTTGCTTCCAAGCACATTTCCAAATCTGACAGTCGCAAACTCTGTAGTAGGATTTTTCTACAGCACTGTAGTATTCCTCCATCTCGATAATTCTGTTATCTTTAAAAACTTGTATCGGTCTAAGCTCACCGGCTCTTTTTTTCCTTTACTTTTTCTTGCAAATGTCTGGATAATCATTTCACACATTCTCTTGCTGGCACCCATTACATTTGTAGGATTTACCGCTTTATCTGTAGAGATAAGTACAAATCTTTTACATCCGTAATGTAATGCTGCAAGTGCGGTATTATATGTTCCCATTACATTGTTTTTTTGATAGCCTCACAAGGACTGTCCTCCATAAGTGGAACATGCTTATGTGTCATCGCATGATATACTACATCAGGTTTAAATGTTGCAAATACCTGTTCAAGCTTTCTTAAATCCCTTACAGAACCTATTATGGTATCCAGATTTAGCTCCGGATAGTCCATCAACAGTTCCTGCTCAATCTCATAGGCATTATTCTCATAAATATCAAATATTATAAGATGCTTAGGGTGAATGTGCGGCAATCTGTCTGCAAAGTTCACTTCCTATGGAACCGCCACCACCTGTTACCAAAATTGTCTTACCGTTTAAGTAATTAAATATCTCATCAAGATCTACATTTATAGGAGCTCTTCCCAGTAAGTCCTCTATATTCACATCTTTTAGATCTTTAACTTGAACTTTTCCGTTTGCAAGCTGACACATTCCCGGCAGATTTTTCAGTACACAACCTGATTCCTTACAGATATTCAAGATTTTTACTGAGTTCCTCAGGAGAACTTCCCGGTATTGCCACATAGATCTTATCTATTTTTGTAATGCACTACATTATCAAGTATTCGGTTTCTTCCGCCGACTACAGGGATATTGTCAACTGTCTTACCCCACTTTAACTTATCATCGTCTATGAAGCAGACTACGCTGTCATTAAAATCTACCGACCTTTTTAATATCTCTTAAAAAGTAATCTTCCTGCATTTCCCGCACCTACTATCATCACTCTTGACATATCTCTTTGTGACTTTTTTATATTTTCCCTATCTGAACGGAGTAAAAAGCACAAAACGGTAGGAAAAAAACGACTTCCTAAAACTGCCAAAAACTGTATTAAAAAAACCAAGTAAATAATACGCAATCGGCATTCTTTCAAACATCAAAGTAATAAGTAAAAGTATGTAAAAAGTCCTGTTATAATGCTTGTATACATTACATGTTTTCAATTCTGTATAACTGGCAAACTGCCATATACTTTTGTATAGCTTGAAAGCAATAAATGTTATCAAGGTTATGAGGGTGTATATCGGAATAAATTTTGACCACGCCAATATATATTTACTCTCAATATGTGAAAATTGTAAATCAAAGCGTAGCCATAGTCCTACAAGATATGACAAATTTACCGCAATCATATCATAGATAACCAGCATTATAGATGCACCATGTAAGTATTTTTAGTTTAAAGTCCTGTTCTTGCATTTTTTTCCCCCACCTGCTCAATTTAGTATTTATTATTTATAAATCACGCAAACTGTTGATGAACCGTTCAACAAAACATCTATTGTTTTTGCCTGATAATTTATTCCAAGTATTTGTACCGGTGCCCATGTACCTGTAATATTGGCATAGGCAAGTACCTTTATATCCTTACCTTCCACTATATTAGGTACATATATGGTAACCTTTGTCTGTACATCCGCAATCTTTCCACTTGCATCTGTAGTAAGTATTGCCAGTGTCTTATCCATTGCTTTATATTCAGCATAATCTTTTTAGTGTGGTTGCTTCATTTATATTTCCACCTTGATTTAAGCTGTTGATGCTTGCGACCGTCTTTTTCAGGAAGTCCTGTGGTTTCACTTCCTGCTACCGGAGTTAGTGGCATGACCGTTCTCAAGTGCGACTACAAAACGAATTGCAGTAGATGCTACCTGTGTATTTGTTGCTGAGCCTTGAGTATTTGTCTGATTGTTTGTTTGAGTACTTGTACCGGCACTTGAATGCGAACCTGATACTCCTCTGCGAACGCTACCGCCTCCGCCACCGCTTCCGCCGGAACTTCCTCCATGCCTCTTCTGTGGCTACCATGCCTCCATCCGCCTCCGCCACCACCTCTTCTGTGGCTACCTGAGCTTGAACCGCTTCCTCCTTGTATACTGGAAGCACCGAATGCACCTCCTGCCATTGAAACAGCCAATATGCATGCTAACACTGCTATACCTTTTTTTCTTCATATCTCTATCCCTTTCTTTATTTTTTTGCTTTATTCTTCTGTATAAAACAATTCAATAATTTTATCCATTGCTTTATCATGGTCTATATAAAACTCATCATAAAGCTCCGTTTTTTTGTTTTTGCCTTCCGGTACATAAATTCTGTCTTCATTGAAGTCATCATCTGTCATGGCACAGGCACCAAGTTTTAAAATCATATCCTTTTGCATGTCTGTATAAAAATATGGATCGATATCTCTCAATATATTTTTCAATAAGTGAATCTCCCTTAATTTTTTTAAGTTTATTTTGATATGCTTCCAGATATACTTTATGTGCCTCTGTTCTCTTCATTGCTGAAAAATTCTTGTTTGTATCTCTATATCTCAAAAACTTTTCAGCCAAATCCCCTTTTAGATTAACCTTTGCTCCTTTTATAAAAGAAGGATCGGCCGCTTCCATACCTTCATAAGGTATTACAACATCCACTCCTCCTATTGCATCATTGATTGTCTCAATTGCAACCGTATTCATAGCAAAGTATTGATCTATATATAATCCTCCGAAAAGATTGCTTACAGATTCTTTCATAAACTCTGAGCTTATTTCATTTCCGTCTCCAAATGCATATGCCATTGTGATATGTTGTATGGTCTTTCCTATAATATCTCCATTCACATCTGTAACAGGTATATCCGTCATAGTATCTCTCGGTATGATTATCATATTTAATTTATTGCTGTTTGTATCCCAGGCAATAAGACCGATGCCGTCTGCCTGTCCACCCGAGCCGGCATCCTGTATATAATACATGTCTACATTTGAGTCTATTCCAAGCGCAAGTATAGCCTTTACATAACTTTTTCTTCTGTAATCTTTTCCCTTCCAATTCAAATGATTGCCTGTGTCATATACATCCGCCTTATGCATCAATGTAGTGGCTATCGCCTTATCTTTGTTATTTTGCCAAATATTTATAGCTATAATTAATATTGCGAGTATCAGCAACACAAAAAGTCCAACTATTTTTTTCTTTATATGTGTTCTCATTTTTTATAACTATAGTAATCTCCGTAGTATTTATAGTGATAGCTGCTCTTTTTCATCTCAAGCCCGTTTAACACTGCTCCAAGTATTCTGCAATTCACCTTTTCAAGCTGATCTTTTACTTTCTTTACCATCCTTTGACTGACTGTGGAACTCTTTACCACTATCACCGCACCGTCCACACATCTTCCGATAATTGCCGCATCCACTATATTGGTAAGCGGCGGTGTATCTATTATGATATAGTCATAAACTTCTCTCTGTGCTTTTATAAATTCATCAAGTTTTGACTCATACAAAAGTTCTGCAGGATTCGGTGCATAGGGACCTGCAAATACAACATCAAGGTTTTTGTATATTTGTTGTATATATTATGTCCTCTGTATTCATTCCGCTTAAAAACTGGCTCAGTCCTTCCACACTTTTCTTTATCCGGTATCTTGTGGTAAGCACCGATTTTCTCATATCCGCATCAATATACAAGATCTTTTTATCTATCTGTGCAAGACTCATTGCCAGCTGAAAGCTTGTCTCCGACTTTCCTTCTGCCTGTATTGAGCTCGTAAAAAGTACAACCTTGATATTTGCACCTGAGAATTGAAGATTGGTTCTTAGCATTCGCATAGACTCTTCATACAAAAAAAGCCTTTTTTTCCGTTCCGTCCAGATTGAATAATATTTCCATGTCTCCTCCTCTCAAGTTATTTACTCTTTTTATATTCCGGTAAGCTTGCAAGTATAGTAAGTTTAAGATTTTTTTCAAGATCTTCTTCACTCTTTACACTGTCATCTAAAAGTTCTATTGCTATGATGATACCTGAAATAAGGAATATTCCTAAAATTGCCCCCATCAAGGCATTTTTTTCTTTATACTTGGTCCGGATTTTTTTCTTCCGGTGCTATTCCAAGCTCTATGATTTTTTTGGCGGTACCACCTCCATCAAATCACCTATATATTTTTGACGAAGAAACCGCTATTTGATTTTACGATTTCTTTTTGCGTTTTCAGGATCGGGATCTGTTACTGTAAGTGAAAAGGATTCTTGTATCTAAAGGATTATCCACTTTCAGCTTTGTTCTGAGTTGCTTGTAATTTATATTAAGTCCAAGCTTTTTCTATAACTTCCTCAAGTACAGGTCTGCTCTGAATCATCACCTTATAATCTTTTTGTCAGCTGACTTCCTATTTGAAGATCTGCCAAAGAGTTTAGCGTAGTCTCTTTTGATAAAACATACATCTGAGATGTGGATTGATACTGTGGAGTAATAAAAAAATATACTGAAAACCATGCCAATACAAACCCCAGTACTCCTGCCGATAAAATCATCCACCACTTTTTCTTTTTAAGACAAAAAAATAAGTTCAAGAAGATCTATTTCCGTCTCTTCATTTATCATTCTTTCCCCATTTATCTACTCCATTCTATTTCTGTAATATAGCATTTGCATTTTTCATAGGTTATCGCCTTCAAATACTTTGAGGCATTGTTTGAAAATCCATGATAATGCATCCGCAACTTTAGGTTCCCTGCTGTCAATTCTATGCATATCTGTAGCCATAAAAAGAAATATTTCCTTCCTTTATCTGTCTTTTTGCACCAACATGCATTTGTGTTAAAAATTCCACCTTTGAGACTGCCATAATTCATTTGAAATAAAGCTCCCATGTCTCTTATTTCTTCAAGTCTTTTTATTCTTTCTTAAAGATAAATAACGTTCAACATGAGCAAATATAGGAATATATCCTGCAAAAATTATCTCCCTGGTTGCCATCTTCATATAATTGAAAGTCGCTTCCGGGTCAAACTCTACCAGAATATAATTGCTGTCTGCCAGTGTAAGATACTCTTTCTTCTTTAAAAGATCTATGGTATCCTTTGAATAAAATATCTCCTGTCCTGAATAAATATTACAATCAATACTCTCTTCTTTGATTTTTTTCATTAAGGATATTTACTTTTTCAATTATCTCTTCACGTTTTAGATTTGGCATATTATGAGGTGTGGCGATTATTGCTTTTTATTCCCTGCCCTACAGCCATATCTATTAATTTCAGAGATTCTTCCAAGCTTCTTGCTCCGTCATCCACACCGAAAACTATGTGAGTATGGATGTCTATCAAATACTCATTTCCTTCCATATTCTTCTGTTTTTACTTCCGTTTTTTTATAAAAAGCACTTTTTGCTTTTATACTATTATACAACTAGATATGATTTATTCAACGAAAAACTTTAAGATTACTTTAACACTACTTAAGAATTTTGTCATCTTTGTTAAAAATTTTTGCTTTGTACTTTCATACTGTTTTTCAATAGACCACATTTCATAAATAAACACATGTATTTTTTATCCTATACATAAATATTATGTTTCTTTTCATTCGCAAAATTTTGTGTATTTCTTTGCTCTTTTTGATATTGATATTAGTATAATTTCATTGTATCGTTATACTTACAAATATTTTAGGAGGAAATATGCGACTTTTAATATGTGAAGATGAAGAGGATATTTTGAATGGCCTTGCAAAGGGACTTCGCAAATTAAACTATTATGTTGACACTGCAACGGATGGTGAAGAGGCTCTGAGTCTATACTTTTGAATCTGAATACGATCTTATAGTTCTTGATTTGAATATGCCAAAAGCTTGACGGTCTTGAAGTATTGAAAGCTATACGAGAAGATAATCCTGATTGTAAGATTATTATTCTCTCTGCCAGAGATACTTTAAATGACAAGGTTCTTGGGCTTGATCTTGGTGCCAATGACTATATGGTAAAGCCTTTTCATTTCAAAGAGCTGGAGGCGAGGATAAGAGCATTGCTTCGTTCTTCCTGCAGTGCAAACAATGACTGTATCAATCTTGACTCTCACCGTATTACACTCAATATAAATAAAAAAACAGGTTCAAAAGGATGGCGAGAATATTGCTCTTACTCCAAAGGAATATGCTATTTTTTTGAGTATCTTTGTCTGCATAAGGATACTTTGGTTTCTACTGACGAACTGCTTGAGCACAATGTAGATATGAATGCAAATGATGCCTCAGGTGTTATAAAGGTGCATATAGCGGCTATTAGAAAGAAACTTGGCAGCGATGTTATAAAAACAAACAGAGGAATGGGCTATACTATAAATGACTAGTATGCCCATTCCTTAAGTTTTTCCTATATATTTAATCCCTACATTATTTAAGCTTTTCCAACACACCCTCAACGGCTGCTGTAAATGCCTCAAGATTTCTGCCACCCTGTATTACGCCTACTATATTTCTGTCAGAATCTACAAAAGAATGTTGTAGGAAAAAGCCATAAGACTCATTACAAAGTCCTCGGTAGCACCTTCAGGTACTATGTTCTGATATGTAACTTTGTTCTTATCAATGATTTCCTTAACAGCATCCAAATCTGTTCCGGCATCCTGTGCAAGACCGATTACATTTACATCTTTGTCTTTCATGCTTTCATAGAGTTTTTGCAACTCAGGAATCTCCTGAACACATGGACCGCACCAGCTTCCCCATACATTTACAACTGTAAGCTTGCTGTCTTTGAATAAATCACTGCTGATATCCTCTCCTGAAACAGTCTTTGCAGTGAACTCAGGGAACTTCTTATCTTCTTTATCGGACTCTGCCTGTTTGGAATCTTCCGCCTTGGCATCAGCCTGCTTTGACTCTGTAGTTGTAGCCTCACTTGATGAAGTCTTCTTTGCTTGCATTACAAGCACTTATTCCTGCTGCCAGCATAAGAGCCATACCTAAAATCAATATTTTCTTCTTCATAATTACTCCTTATCTGTAGTACTGCGGTATTATACCATAACTTAGGTAAAGCTAAGGTTAAGAAATTCAGTATTCTATCTTAATATTACCACTCTGCTTACATTTATCTCAGGCGCTTCTTTACTATCACCTGTAAGCATGAAGTTATCAGACCATACGAGGACTTTATCACCTTTTTTTATATCTGAAAACTCAACTTCTTCTCCTGTTGATGAGAGTACAGGTTTTTACTTTATTATCAATACTCCATTTGGCATTGTTTAGAGTATCTTTAAGATTTACTTTACCGTCAGACTCCTCATATCCTTCGATACTGTCTGTATACATAGGCATATGTAATTTTTTTCAGGAACATTTGTAAGTACCACATATGAATTTACCTGTGGTGGCAAACTCATCATATACTCAGGTGCCACCCATGCATAAATCGTATCGCCTTCCTTCGGTGCATCACTTACAAGTCCTGTAGATATATCTACAAACTTTATTCCGGAATTATCAAGCAATAAATCAACTTCATCCGGAACTTCCTGTTCATCTTTACCGGCTGTGCTTTCACTGCTTACCGGTTCATTTCCCACATATGATATTCTCTCTATACGTATCACATCATCTGAAATTGATTTTATCTTTCCGTTTTCCGCTCCCGGCAAATAAGGCATATCTGTCGGCATATCCGTGTTTGTCTCAATACTCATACCGGCTTCTTTTTGCATCCACACTTTCCGCAACCGTTTCTTTTTGTCTCATTTGTTTTTTTGCACCGTTTGCACAACCAATCAATACCGATACTGCTGCAGTACTGCTATCATAAGCTTTTTTCAAATTCTTTTTCATATCTTTCTCCTTAAATTTATTTTTAACGATGTAATATCGCTATTATCCTATACCGATACATTCAAGGCATATATTGACCGCCTTTTTTTAATACCACCAGATGCTCATCTCTTATAACACCGGCTACCACCATTATTGCTCCTATTCCAAGAGTGCAAATGGAAGTATTCTGCTTTTTTTCAGCTTTTTTTATCAATTCTTTCATGTATTTTTCTCCTTTGAAATCTATTAAAAGCTCTACAAAAATCATTTTTTTCATACTGTTTGCACTTATACCGAACTTATGCTTATTCATTATCTCCTTGGTTATTGCAAGTCCGAGGTACTTCCACCGTATTTTTTTCGATCTGGATTTGTCTACACAATAAAATGCATCAAATATTTTTTTCCAAATCTTCTTTCGGTATTCCCACGCCGTAATTTTTTTATACTGAGTATATTATCTTTGAGTTTAATTTCAATACTTGCTTCTTTGTTTGAATATCTTATTGCATTGTGCATAAGATTAAAGATCGCCTGTTTTTAAAAAGTACTCTGTCTGCAGATACGATAAAATTTTTTTATTATCAAAATCTATACTTATCTTTTTGCATTTTGCTTTCCAAATCATTTCTTAAATCCGTCATTACCTCATCAACAATTGTATGAAGACAAACATTCTCAAGATTAAGTTCTTCACCGTCGCTTAAAAGTCTGAGTCCCTGTACTATTGAACTCATCATTTCCACCTGTCTGCCTACTACATTTACAAAGTCTTTATAATCTTCAACTCCCGGCTCATCGTCCATACTCAAAACTTCCAAGTTTGTCTTTATTACGACAACCGGGGTTTTAAGTTCATGTGCGAGCATTTTGTGAAAAGCTTTTTTTGTCTTATATATGACTCTTTGATATTTTTGAAGCATATAGTTAAATGCGTTTTGTAATTCTCCGACTTCATCTTTTTGTCTTAACCACATTTATCTCTTCATTTATTTTTATTTATATCAAGATGTTTTTATAGTGTCTGCAAATGTATTCAAAGGTTTTTAAGACTTTTCCGCTGACATACCACATAAGTGCTGTACCTACAACTGAGCAGAATACTGTTATATAAAAGCAGTTTATTCTGAATGTCTCCTGTGCCACATTCATATCCAGCTGAAAATAGTTCCCACCGGCAACCTCTGTTATATTGGCATTATCCGGCAATATAAATATCGTTGAGGCATTTCCTATATTTATAAGATATGACACTAAAGATATTGTACAAAGTACAGCACCTGTAACCAGAGTCAGTTTTGCTCTTATAGAAAGTCTATTCCACATGGGCACATCCTCTGCAATTTCCACTGCATGTCTTAGCCGCTACAGGCTTATCTTCCTTTTTCTTTCCAAGTCCTGCATATGTCATTACCAAGGCATCATGTCTGCAAGCTGCAGTACAGGCACCGCATCTGATACATTCCAATGAGTTCGGGTTTGCTCTGACATTTATATCCATCTTACATGATTTTTCACAAAGCCCACAATTTACACATTTGTCCGGGACAAACTCCATCTTATAAAATCCTATTTTATTAAAGAATGAGTAGAATGCTCCTAGCGGACATATATATTTACAGAACGGTCTGTAGGTAAATATTGATAATGCCACTATTACTATTAAAAATACTGAGTTTCCAAAAAGAATAGAAATCCGATTGTTGCTCTAAGTCCTTCATTTGTTGCAAGTAAAGGAAGTGCACCTCCCAATGTTCCTGCCGGGCAGATCAGCTTACAAAAAAATAAGGTGCTCCAAGTCCGAATTGATTTGTCAAAAACATCAGCAAAAGTATTACAAATACAAGTAATATTATGTATTTTAAAGCTCTGAGCGGTCTGTCTATCTTTTTCCGGTATTTTTAAATTTCGGTGTCGGTATCTTATATAAAAGATCCTGTACAAAAACCGAACGGACATAAAAGTCCGCATACCAGTCTTCCGAGTAATGCTCCTATCAGTATCATTATTCCAAATACATAGTATGATATGCTGAATTTCTTACTACCTATCACGGCCTGCAATGAACCTATGGGGCATGAGCCTACAGCCCCTGGACATGAATAACAATTAAGCCCAGGAACACATGCAACTTTGGTATTTCCCGTATATATCCTGCCTTCAAAAAAATCCTTTTTAAATTTGCATTTGTCGCAAGCGTTGCCAATGCCTGTATTATATTCTTTTTTTCTCTTGAAATCTCGTGTACTTATTCTCGAAATATTTCATCTTACTCTCCTACGTTTAAGCTTTCGTATATATTATCATGTTTTAGGTTAAGATAGAGTAAATGTTATTAACAAAAATAACTCTACCGGAGTTAAAATCCTCTACTAGAGTTATTTGAATTTATCATTTCAAGTTATAGTTTAAAAACCTGTATTCCTCTATCTACCAAATGCAAGTTTTATAGCTATCGGATTTGTTATCATAGATACTATAAAACATATAATATAAAGAGGAATAAATGTTGATAAGAATGCAAATATAAATATTGGAACTAATCTTACATTATACCATGTCAAAATAAGTCCTATAATTACTACAAAAATAGCACATATTGGAATGTTTGCCACTATTCTTCCCGGTACGCTTGTAGGATCCAATTTAAATACTTTTTGGAAAACTTTCAGCTATCAACGGGACAGGCACAATAAGATTTATTATACATGCCAACACAAATGCAAAGATTACATTTACCGTTACAGTGCCGAAATTTAAAGGCATTTTTGCCATTATAGGAGCGGCTGTAGACATTATTATTGCCATAGGTATATTATTTACAAGATTTATTATTGCAAACTGTTTAAAATTTGGTCTCATACTCAATTCTCCTGAATTATTTTTCTCTAACTGTACTTGAAATAAAGTCATCATATTTCTTCTTTGTCTCCTTGAATGCATCAGTTCCTCTGATATTTGCAAAGTTTCCTTCGATCTTGGTTCTGATGTCATCTGCATGTATGAATTTACCGGGTATAGTATCATGTGCATGCTCAAGCTGACTGTCATCAAACTTAAACTTTATTTTATTATCCTCAATGACTATTTCACCTTCTATACCACAAAGTGCACAACTTCCCTTTGTAGAATTTGGATACAAATAAAAGTTTCTGCTATGACAGTGAGGGCATACACCTTCTTCACCCACATACTTTGCATTCTCTATATCAGCTGCCGCATTTGCAATATTTATACCAATCTGATGAGCTCTTGCCATCTTCTCACCGTTCATTACAAAATCCTTTGACCAGCTAAACCAGTCATTATCTATAACCTTCCACATAGGTGTTAATGCATGCATTGCATGATCACATTGCACTCTTGTACCCCAGTCCGAACCTCCTACCGCAACATATGATATTACCTTATCCTGTAAAAACCTTGGATCCGGTTGTTTACCCCCTGTAGCTTCTGCAATATTACTTCCGATGATATTATTTCCCCTATCCATTCTCGGTCCGAATCGATCGGTGATAGTTCTAAACATTCCCGATGCACCTTTTTCAAAGATAGGATCTGTAACAATAATTCCGTCAGCATCATACATTTTATCAAGTAACCAATCGAAATCATCCTTAAGTACGCACATATTTCCCTTACCTGACAGCAATGTCTTTACACAGGCGCAACATCCTGTACAATGCTTTATATCAAGATTAAACACATTGATAAACTCTACCTCTGCACCCGCTTCTGCAGCCCCCATGAGTGCAGCCTTACATACAGTGTCATTGGTACCGTTCTTTGTACCGAATGATAAACCTAATACTTTCATTTTCCCTCCATTATAAAAAAGCTTTCAACCATTCGATAGTTGTATTAAGAACATTGTTCGCTTCTTTTTCCCATATTTTTTACTATGAAACCTTTTTGCTGTCCGCAGGCTTGGCATCATATATTTCATGATTAAAAATCTTCCATAAACCCATGATGCATATCTTTTTGCCATACAGATCTTGGCTTCTACATTTATATTTTTTTATTCTTTCAAAAAAACAGCTCCGCCTCCGACCTTAATCCGTCACATTCCGCGGTTATTATCAAAGTTCTTGGTAATTTTTTTACTTTTTTTCTTCACTCATATAAAGTGGGGATATATTCTCATCTTTCAAATTCATATCAGGAGTATACAGCTTTGTAAATATTTCCATAGTCTCTACATCAAGTCCCGATTCGTATGACTGCTTATCCCTCGGATCCGTTGCTGCATCCAAATACGGATAGTTGATCACCAGATTTTTTAGAGCAATATCCTCATCCCAATCCTTAGCTATAACTGTAGTTATATTTGCGCCTGCACTGAATCCGAGCAATGAAAACTTTGTGTTTTCCATGTTATAATCTTTTGCATGTTCGAAAAAATATTTCACTACATTTTTACCGTCATTGCCGGCCGTAGGAAAGATAAATTCAGGTGCCAACCTGTAGTCGACACTTATTACATTTATATCCAAAGCTTTATTTATCTTCTCACAAATTTCATGATCTGCCCTGGCATCTCCAAAGACAAATCCACCACCGTGAAATTCAAATACACAACCGCTCTTTTTTGAGGCAGGATAAAGATATACTGTTATCTCTCCGTCAATTGTGTTCACTGTTATTTTCTTTGCTCTTATATCCTGCCTGTCCAGAATTTTTGAGTTGAAATCCTGAATATATGGCTTCATTTTTTATAAAATTTTTTTATAGGATCAAACATCTATAAGTTACCGGCCTTTTTTTCTCAATTTTTTTCTATCTCTAAGTTATCTGACTCAACTGTATCATCAAATATATCCCCCACACTATATTTATTAAGTGAATAGGCACTTTAAAGTCTATAAATCATTTCACAAAGTCAAAACCGCCCCATGCCGGTATTCCGGTATATTCTTTGGTTTGCTCTTCACCCTTTAATACTCTGAGCGTTCCTCTTTCGCAAGTGCTTCCATCTCAAAGTCACCACCATATACTTTTACAGGTGCTATCCATGAACAATTTTTCCTTATTTGTTCGGTAAAATACTCACTATTACTTACACCTCCGGTCAATATAATACCGTCTACCTTACCCTGCAAAACTACTGCATAAGAACCTATATACTTACTAAGTTGGTACGCCATTGCGTCAAACATAAGCTTGGCATATTTGTCTCCGTCTTTTATCCTATTTGTTATCTCAAGTGTGTTGTCTGTACCCAGCGCTCCAAGTAATCCACCGGTTTTTGAAATTTTTTCTATCATTTCCTTTTGAGTATATTCCCCGGAAAAGCACATTTTTATAAGAGGTACTGCCGGAATCTCACCCGATCTGTTTGGTGCCAGAGGACCGTCACCGTTTAAAACATCATTACCGTCTATTATAAGACCTTTTCTTTGTGCGGTTACAGAAAGTCCACCTCCTATATGTGCTACAACAAAATTGCAATCTTCGTACGCCTTTCCAAGTTCCTTTGCATATCTTCTTGCAACTTCCTTTTGATTGAGTACATGTACACGGCTTTCTCTGTATATTCCTTTTATTCCGGTTACTCTTGCAAGATCTTGAAACTCATCCACATCCGGTGGATTATGAGAAATGCAGGAGACCCATACTTCTTTGCAAAAAGCATCTATAAGTTGTGCACCTAGAATTGCCGGGTGCTTTTACTGTTCTTCCCTCTCTTGAATGTTGTAAAATCATTTCATTTACAGGATATGCACCACCTACCATACTCTCAAGTCCACCCGAATATGCCGCAAAGGCATCCATATCTTTAAGTGAAATACCTGCCTTTTCAAGCTCACTTAATATAGTTTCTTCTCTGTAATCCAATTGTTCACTTATGTTTTTTTGTAGCTTTTCAGTTTTTCACTGTCATGTACCACATTTGCCTTAAAAATCATCTTGTCATCGTCAAACACCGCAAGTTTGGTAGATGTTGAACCCGGACTAAGTGTAAAAAAATCTTTGCCATATTTCCCTCTTTATTTTTGCAGATAATATAACCATTGCAATATCCCCAACCATTTCTTCCACAGTTGCACCTCTGGAAGAATCTGCCACAGGCTTTGCAAATCCTGATAATGTATGTCCATATCCTTTACCTTTGGCAAACTTTTTGTACCAGTTTTACCGCAATATTTGCGGCATTAAGTTCAGGAAATACTAAAATATTTGCTCTTCCGGCAACTTCAGACTCATATGGTACCTTCTTCTTTGCCACAGACATATCAAGTGCAGCATCCAGCTGGAACTCTCCTTCTATAGCCAGATCAGGTCTTCTTGATTTTGCTATCTTAATTGCCTCTGATATATTTTCAACACTTTTTGCCGTTCCGCTTCCGCATGTTGAAAATGAAAGGAAGGCAACTCTTGGTTCCCATCCCATCAGACTGGCAACATTTTCGGCAGATGCTATTGCTATTGATGCAAGCTCCTCAGGAGTCGGTTCCGGATTTAACCCACAGTCCGTAAATACTATTCTGTTTCCTTCAGGTCCTTCAAACCCCGGAACTTCAAGTAATGCAAATATAGAAGGCACATCTACTCCGTCTTGCATTCCTATACATTCAGTAGCTGCCAAAAGTACATCACCTGTAGTATTTGTATGTCCACAAAAGCAGGTATCTACATCACCTACCGCTTCCATAATCATTGCATAATAAACCGGCTTTTTCATTTTTCTCTTACATGCCTTTTCTGAGAGCATTCTCTCAGTGCTCAAATATCTTGCAATGATTTCATCACGGAAAGTTTCGTCAGATATATCCACTATTTTCATAGCAGATATATCTACATCCGCCTCTTTTGCTGTTTTTTCTATTATCTCTCTTTCACCCACAAGAACAGGTACTCCTATCCCCTGCATCAAAAACTTCTTTTGCGGCTAATAAAGTATTAACAGATTCACACTCCGGTAACGCCACACTCTTTTCTCCAAAATTCTTGGCTTTTTCTATCAATTCTTCTATTAATGTCATATTTTTACCTATATACATAGTCTCCTGCAATATACTTTGGCGGAATTACCGGTACCTGAATAAATGATGCGTACTCACCTCCGGTATGTATGATATGTCTTCCATGATTGTCTGTATCCCATGAAAGCGGCTCAAACCATCCTTCTCTTATATATCTTCCGGCAATTTGTATACGAAGCTTCTGCCCCTTATGCCATATTCTGGCAGATGGAACTATAGCAATATCCACAGGTACTATCTCTCCTTTTGAAAGCTTTTGAACATTTTTGCATTTAAGTACAGGATTAAACTTTGTTGAAAGCTCTTCATCAAGTTCTCTCATCGAAACTCTAAGCTTACCCCATGCTCCCGGATGTGGCTCATTTAAGGTATACCATGGTAAGCAATTTCCTTTATTATCAGACTTTTTGAATGTTTACAAACATATCCATATCATCATGTCCGTCTGCTTCTACATAAAGTCTCAGATACATATATCCTGTAAGTTCCGTATCCTCCTTAAACTCCATATCAAATACGGCTTCTTCTTTATTTGCATCATAGCTTATGCTTGAAGCTACATTTACAGGTGATTCACTTAAACTCATATTTGAAGCATCCAGATATAATTTTTTTATACTCTGTTCTCTTTAAAGGAAAAAGCATCCTCAGCTCTTCTTGTTTGATAGTCACAATCAAAAAGCATCCATGATATCAACTCTAACCTTAGGCGTCATTTCCCATCCATTGTGAATATCCTTTAAATATCTGTCATAAAATCTCTTAAGGTCCTCAAGATTTTCAGGCATATATGTATCAGGCCACTCAAAATCTCTATGCATTCTCAGCCATTTTCTTCTTGATTTGCATTTTCTGAATGCCTTTACGGATCCCGGCAAATGGAAATGTGAAAATCCTGCAGTCTGATATACCGGTATTTTTACTTTACTGAAGTCAGGAATCTTATCCTCCCAGTACTCATTCATAAGAGGATATTCTCTTGCCATAGCCACCTGATCATCCACTCCTGCAGCTCCGGTTACCTGTGCAGCTATAAACTCATTGAAACTAAGTGCAGGAATACCTCCTTCAAAAAGAGATTCTCTGTAAAGATCTGTCGTACATTCCCATGGTGCAATACATTCAAGATGTGGAGGCTGCTGTGCCGCAATTCCCCACTGATGCATTGCAACTCCGGAGTTTCCGCTCATTCCTATCTTCCCGTTACACCATTCTCTACCTGCAAGCCACTCTACAAAATCATATCCGTCCTCACTGTCTTGATGAGTAAACATATGTACATTTCCTTCTGAGTGTCCCGCTCCTCTTACATCTACATTTGCTACCGCATATCCCTGATAACACCAGTATGCAGGATCCGGAGATTCAAACTTTGCCATTTTTGAAACTGTATGTGGCGGTACTCCCATGATTTGCCATTCGCTCATACCGTCACCCGGTCTCTTTCCAAACCATGACCATGAAACTATTGCAGGAATCTTTTCTTTAGTATTTGCGGGTCTGAAAATATCACAATATATTTTCACACCATCTCTCATTACTACCTCTACATCCTGCTCGCATATAATTCCCGATGCCGCCTCGTAGGTTCTCTGATTGAACTCAGGGCAAAAGCCCTGTCCCATTCTTGCCATAGGATCATCACTGTTTGCCAGATCTATATCTCCCTGATTAGCTACAGGCTTTCTTGCATAGCGATATATTGTATCAAACTCTTTTCCCTTAAATGTTTCTTTTACAACAAAATGCGTTTTTGGATCTAAATTAGTCTTCATAATTACTCATTCTCCACTAAATCAAGCACATAATCTATTGCTTCACCCTACAGTTACTTTTTCTTCTAAAAATCCATATAAGGTATTTCAACATCAAATTCATCTTCAAGATAAGTCGTGATCTGTGAATAATGCACCGATTTTTGCATTCAAATCCTCTGCAAACCTCATCTCATCCTTTATCTCCTCCTTCTGCTTTCCAAAAAAAGTGGTGCGCTCTCTCTACAAGTTTTTTTCTCTGATATCGTCTCTTAACATATTTCCTCCATCTAAAGCTTTACAAAAATTTAATTAATTATATAAACTGTATTGTGAAATAATACATAGTTCTCATATAATGTTTTTTTATGTTGATTTATAATAATTATTTGTAAATTGTATTTGACTATTACAACATAAACTTTATAAATAATTATTGTATACTAATATTTTATATAAAATATTGTGCTAATACTATGTGTTAAAATATAAACTAAATCGATTTTTCTGACATTTTATTGTGTTATAACACAATACTTAAGGAGAGCTATGAAACTTAGTAAAATATTTAGCAAATTAAAATTTGAAAACTCTACCTGGTGGTCTAATTACAATTCCGATATACAGATCTATTTTTGTTAAAGAACTGAAAAAAATACAATGCTACCGATCCCAATACTTTTATATATTTGTCTCGAAAAATGAACTGAGCAAAAAAATATAGATATCACGGGAATTAATATTTTATGTATTGTAGCCGATATAAATCTTACTGACACAAAGCATTTTCATAACTCCAATTTGATTGCAGTATATACAAATGACAGTATTGAAAATGTAGTTTGCAGTTTGAGAAAATACTTGCAGATTATATTTCTTTAGTTGAAAATAAAGACAAGATAATCAGACTTCTGGATATAAAAAAACAATCCTCAAGACATTATTGAAGAGTCCTACAAAATTCTAGGCAACCCAATTTTCGTAGTAGATAATTCTTATAAAATTATTGCTAAAAGTCCTGATGTTGAGAATATAAGACTTGATATAAAAGAACAGACTGAAAAAGGATATATTTCAGAAGATAATGTTAAAGATCTGCGTACTTCAAAACTTTATGATATTGCAAGAAATAAAAAAATACCCGGTCTATGATATAAATAAAAAGGACGGTCACGGCTGGATAACTTCGATGATAACATCACATGGTATTGAAATTGCACATTTGGCAGGTGCAGATATAAACAATCCGTTTTTCCGATAATGATCTCGAATTTATAGATTTCATTTGTAAAATAATAGCAAACCAATTAAGTAATGAAGATGCGAAGTTTTTTTATCAAATGAGAATCTTGATTCTATGCTCTTGACAGATTTATTACAATACAGTATACGAGATGAAAAACACTGTTGAAAGAAGGTGTAGAAGTCTTTCATGGCCTTTTGGATGAATATCTTTTTATTTTTGGCTATACATTCCGGAAATAATGATTTATCTAAAAAGAAAAAAACCTGATATCAAATGCCTTGAGAAGCATATTCTCGAATGCAAAATGGACCGTACTTGACGGCAGACTTGTTTTTTCTTGTAAACAGTAGGCGACCTTTACTACGACGTATTTATATCAAATCAAAATTTTCTTGATTTTTTTAAATATTAACGGTTTAAAGGTATCCATAAGCAGAGCATTTACAAGGTATATCGATACCATGAGATTTTTTTAGTGAAGCAATGGTCGCATATCATATAGGTGAAAGAGTAAATCCGATACATAACATACATATATATAATAATTATCTTTTTTCACCACATTGCAGGTATACTTAGTGAAAAATCATAATCTTTCAAATTTTATTCATCCTGCAATACCTAAGATACTTGAATACGATAAAATACATAAAAGTAATCTGCTTGAGACATTGAGATTGTATTTACTTTTACCCTGATAACCCCACGCTGATATCAAATATGCTCTATGTTCACAAAAATACTCTTTTTAACAGAGTAAATAAGCTTTAAAGATGAGTTTGCTTTTGGACTTTTCTAGTGGTGATGAACTTTTAAGTCTTGCTATTTCCCTAAAAATTCATGGAAATGGATAAATAAAAACAGGCTCCCAATGGGAGCCTGAGCAAAACATAAGCCGGGTTATGTATTAAACGGTCATCTATCTGGTCCTTATGTTACCACAAGGCTCTAGCAACCTACCTGAATTTCGGACGGGCAGCCCTATTCGCTTCGGTCTTGCTTTGGATGGGGTTTACACTGTCCCCATATGTTACCATATGAGCGGTAGTCTCTTACACCACCTTTTTCACCCTTACCTTTCGGCGGTTATTTTTCTGTTGCACTTTCCTTGAGTCGCCTCCACCGGATGTTATCCGGCATCCTGCCCTATAAAGCCCGGACTTTCCTCACACTTGTGCGACCGTCTGTTTTTACTAAAAGATACTTTAACATTAGGAAAAAGATTTGGCAAGGTAAAATTATACCATTACCACATTCCTTCTGTACGGATTACAAAGCTTTTCACCGTATTTTTTTCAAAAGTAAATTGAATTATATAAAAAAATCGGCATAAATATTATTTTCAAATATTTTAAAGACTTACAGGACTTAATATATCCTTGGCATTACTTATCTTTACTGATGATCGGAAGCTCACTTCTCTTTTTCAGTTCCGAAAGCAGATCGCCTGCATCCTTTTCTGAAACCTAAAAGCATCGGATAGGCAGCCATATTTTTTTCCGCCTTTATATCTTCCCAACAATTTCTTTTTTTATGATTTAAAAGCAGATGGAAAAATTGCTCTGCTTATTCTGGTGTAAGTGAAAAGTTCTTACTTTTTAAGCTTCAAAATAAAAATCACTGTAGCTTTTTTTATTTTTCAAGTTCAAATATTTTTTTCTATAGTATTGGCAAGTTCTTTTGAAACATCACAATATTCTGAGAGATCTTCACCCTTACCTAGCTTTTCCAGTATACTTCTTTGAACAGTAAATAAAAAATCATCATCAAATATAGACTTGCTGTTTTTAAACAAATCAATATTTTCATCCGGTATGGCTGATTTAATGCTGTCGTTAAATATATCAAGCTTTGACTCGCTTACAAGTCTCCTTATAGCCGTAGCGGATGAAAACTTGTTTTCTTCTATCTCATTTTCATGATAACCGCTGCCGCTTCTGCTGATTATAACGGGCTTTATACCTACATTATTCAGTCTTATACTTTTTTTAAATACTCGATTGCAAGTATGTTGTTCGGAGAAGCCAGTATATTTTTCTATTTCATTTATATCTTCTTTACTTTCTTTAAGTTCCTCAAGTATTGCATTATGCCTTGCTTTGGCATAGTTAAGCCCGGCTTCCATATGTTTTTTTACTGCAAGCTCCTGCTCTTTATCTGTCAAAACTTTGGCAACAGTATCAAGAAGCTTATAATTATCATTTTCTGCACCGAATGATATAAAGTCCGCCCCAAGTATTTTTAAAAGGCTTATTCCGTATCCGGCAAAATCATTTGCACTTGCTCCACTAAATAGAGCCGGAATTTCAAAAACCGCATCAATTCCGGCATTTAACGCCATCTTTGTTCTTATGCTTTTATCAAATATAGCCGGTGCTCCTCTTTGTACATAATTTCCGCTCATAATTGCGATTATGTAATCGGCACCTGAAATTTCTCCGGCTTTCTTTATTTGAAACTCATGTCCGTTGTGAAAAGGATTATATTCCGCAATAATCCCCAATATCTTCATATTCACCTCTATAAAAAAGGCAATCAGTCACCTGATTGCCTGCATATTTTTAAATCACATCGCTCATATCATATAGTCCTGCAGTCTTTCCCTGCAAGAATTTTTGCCGCTGATATTGCACCGTTTGCAAAAATCTTTCTGGAATATGCCCCTGTGACTAAATGTGATGACCTCATCTTCACCTGCAAAGATCACATCATGATCTCCGACTATTGTACCGCCTCTTACAGCAGAAAGCCCTATCTCATCAGCTCTTCTTGGCTCATGTCTTTCACTTCTGTCATAGGTATAAGATAACTTTTCTTCCATATTTTCATTTACGGCATCTGCAAGCAAAATAGCTGTACCGCTTGGAGCATCCAGCTTTCTTCTATGATGTGCTTCCACTATTTCTATATCAAAGCCGGCAGCTCTCAGTGTAGGAGCTATCTGTGCCAAAACTTTTGATAAAGTATTTATGCCCAAAGACATATTTGCGGAACGAAGTATTGCTGTACTTTTTGAAAGTTCATTGATTCTTTCAATCTGTTTTTCACTGAGTCCTGTAGTACAGATGACGGCCGGTATTTTTTTCTCTTCAATAAAATCCAGAAGATTATCCACAGCCTTCACTGAAGCAAAGTCAATTACGGCATCCGCCTCTATATCTATTTTCCTTATATCATCAAATACCGGGAAGTCAAGATTTACATCAGTATTTAAATCAACTCCCGCCACTATTTCAACAGTAGAATCCAAAGCTATAAGCTCGCTAACCACCTTTGCCCATAGCTCCGTTTGCACCGTTTAATATTATTTTTAGTCATTATAATATACCATACTCCTTCATAGCCTTAGCTAAAGCATCCTCGTGTGCCTTTTCCATCTGTGTAAGCGGAAGTCTAAGCGGTCCCACATTCTTTCCCTGTAAGTTCATTGCAGCCTTTACAGGTATAGGATTTACTTCTGTAAAGAGATTCTCTATAACATCAAGTGCCTCTATCTGCATCTTTCTTGCCTTATCAAAGTCACCGTCAAGTGCTGCCTGACACATATCATGTGTCTGTCTTGGAGCTACATTTGATAAACACTGATATAACTCCTTTTGCTCCGATACTCATAAGAGGAACCACCTGGTCGTCATTTCCTGAATACATATCTATCTCAGGACATAATCTCAAAGTCTTTACAGCATTTGAGAAGTTTCCACTTGCCTCTTTTACTCCGACTATATTAGGTACATTGTTTACCAGGTATGCAATAGTCTCAGGCTCGATATTTACTCCTGTTCTTCCCGGAATATTGTAAAGTACTACAGGAATATCTATTGCATTTGCTATTGCGCTAAAATGCTGTATGAGTCCCTTTTGTGTAGCTTTATTGTAATAAGGTGAAACTACAAGTACACCGTCCGCACCGTATTCCTGTGCCTCTTTTGAAAACTCTACAGCAGTTTCTGTAGAATTTGAACCTGTCCCTGCAATTACCGGTATTCTCTTATTTACTATTTCAATCGTTCTCTTTATAACGTCTAAATGTTCTTCTACTGTAAGGGTTGACGCTTCGCCTGTTGTACCGCATGCAATAATACAGTCCGTACCGCCTGCTATCTGCTCCTCAAGTATTTCTTCCAATTTATTATAATTTACACTACCGTCTTCATTCATAGGTGTAATAAGTGCAACACCTGCTCCTTCAAATATAGCCATAAAATGACCTCCCTAACTGTTTTTGTCTTTTTCTTTCTGATACTTATTGCATCTGAGCCTACATATCTCGCTTCTGTTTTTTTGAATATGCAAACTTTTGCGAACTGTATAGTCCGTAATAGCCTGATAAAACGAAAACTGACTCCCACTACTATAGCATAATAATTAAGTCCGAGGCTACCGCAAAATTCTATTCCCATAAAAATCGATGCTATCGGGCAGTTGGTTACTCCCACAAAGCATGCAATCATTCCACATGCGGTACATAACTCATACGGAAGTCCGAACACCTTTGCAAAAGCACCTCCGAAGGTTGCTCCTATAACAAATGTCGGAACAATCTCTCCACCTTTAAAGCCTCCTCCAAGGGCTACTGCAGTAAAAAAAGTATTTTTCATGAGAAATGCTTCATATCTCACATCTCCTTCCATACTTCTTTCTATCAGCCAAAATCCGCCTCCGTTATAATCTCTGCTTCCCGAGATTACAGTTAATATTATAAATAAAATTGATGCAACTACAATCCTAATATAATGATTTTTTTAAAATATTTTTTTATAAAGATCCGCACTTTCATGCATCACTACAGAAAACAATATAGCCACCGTTGCGCTTAAAAGTCGCAAGCAATATCATAAATAATACCATCTTAAGGCTCCACTCAGGTGCATTTTGCAATATAAATTTCTCTTCAGGTGTATGTAAAAAGTCCTGCAATATATACCGCAACATATGATGAAAGTATACATGGAATAAGTGCTCGCATGATACATTACACCTACGCTGAATATTTCCATACTGAATATTGATGCTGTAATCGGTGTTCCGAAAAAGTGCCGAAAAAGCATGCCGCCATTCCACACATTATTGCAATATTTATATCGGCCTTATCTGAAAAATCTGCTCTGTCCAAGCTTTAATCTTCTTCCGATGAAAGCTTCCGATACTTCCTCCTATCTGCAATGCCGCACCTTCTCTTCCCGCACTTCCTGAAGTCAAATGGGTAAGAAATGACGATATATAAATAGCCGGTGCCATCTTTAAAAGGCAGTCTTTCTCCTGATGATATAGAATCAATTACATAATTTGTCCCTCTTGGATTGTCGGCATGTATAAAATGATAAAGTGCTCGCAATCAAAAGTCCCGCTATAGGCATAAGGTAGAGTGTATAGCTGTGACTTCTCCAGATTCTTGTTGCCAAAATCTATGGCATGACCGAAGCTTGAGCCCGCAACACCAACAACTACGCCTATTATAACTGAAACTATTCCCCATTTTATGCAATATATTATATTGGTTTTAAAATGAAATTTATTTAAAAATCCCTGAAATCTACATTTACTTTTTCCATCAAGCATTATAAGTTCCCTTACTCCTTACAAGTTTTAGGTCTGTACCCCTCTTTATTCAATCTTTCAACTATCTGTTTTTTTATGCTCCGTTCCGTAGGCTTCAATAGTAATTCTAAGCTCTACTGCCGCATTTCTGTTTATACTTATAAACTGATTGTGCTCAAGCTTTATAACATTTCCTCTCTCATTTGCCAAGAGTTCTGCTACCTTTGCAAGTTCACCCGGCTTATCAGGTAAGAGCACTGAAACTGTAAATATTCTGTCTCTTTCAATAAGTCCGTGTTGTATCAAAAGATGCCATTGTTATAACATCCATATTTCCGCCACTTAATATTGCAACAATCTTTTTACCCTTTACATCCAAATGCTTTCAGTGCAGCAACTGTAAGTAAACCTGAGTTTTTCAACTATCATCTTGTGGTTTTCCACCATGTCAAGGAATGAAACTATAAGTTCATTGTCGTTTATTGTTATGATATCGTCTATATTTTTCCTTAACATAGTTAAATAACTTATCCCCCGGTGTCTTTACTGCTGTACCGTCTGCAATTGTATTTGCAGATTCTAAAGTCACTATATGACCTTCTTTTATAGACGCTTTCATACATGCCGCATTTTCAGGCTCTACACCTATAACATGTATATTCGGATTCAGCATTTTGGCAAGAGTTGCAACTCCTGCACATAAGCCGCCTCCGCCTATCGGTACAAGTATATAGTCTACAGTAGGAAGTTCTTTGATTATTTCCATGGCAATGCTTCCCTGTCCTGTAGCCACTGTCAAGTCGTTGAAAGGATGCACAAAGGTTGCCCCGCTCTCTTTGGCGTACTCCATAGCCTTTGTAGCCGCCTCATCAAATACATCTCCGTAAAGTTCTACATTTGCACCATAGTTTTTGGTTCTGTTTATCTTTATAAGAGGTGTTGTTGTAGGCATAAATACCGTAGCCTTTATCCCTGCAAGTTTTGCGGCATATGCCACTCCCTGTGCATGGTTACCTGCCGATGCCGTTACAATTCCTTTTTTCTTTTCTTCTTCAGATAAAGTCGATATCTTATAGTATGCTCCTCTTACCTTGTATGCTCCTGTATACTGCATATTTTCAGGCTTGAAAAATACTTTATTTCCTGATTGCTCTGAAAAAAATTCACTGAAAACCAGCTTGGTTTCTGATGTAACTCTTTGTACCAGCTCGCTGGCTTCTTCAAATTTTTCTAATGTAAATTCCTTCATGATTGCCTCGATTCTATTTTGCATAATTTGTAACAGCTTTTTTTATTACTCATTGCTAAATAGTGCATCTACAAATTCCTGTGAATCGAACTTGTGTAAATCGTCTATTTTCTCCCCCACACCGATATACTTTACCGGAATTGAAAGCTCAGCCTGTATTGCTACGGCAATACCTCCCTTTGCGCTTCCGTCAAGTTTTGTCAGTATTATTCCTGTTATATTCGCGGCTTCATTAAATACTCTTGCCTGCTCAAGTGCATTTTTGTCCTGTAGTACCGTCAAGTACCACCAATGTCTCTCTGTAGGCATCCGGATATTCTCTTTCAATTATTTTTATTTATCTTTTTCAGCTCTTCCATAAGATTTTTTTCTTATTGTGAAGTCTTCCTGCCGTATCGACTATCATTACATCGGTATTTCTCGCTATTGCGGCTTTGCAGGCGTCAAATACCACCGCTCCGGGGTCTGAACCCTCGTTTTTGGGCGATTATATCCACACCGGCTCTCTTTGTCCACTCCTCAAGTTGCTCTATTGCCGCGGCTCTGAAAGTATCTGCGGCTACCACAAGTACTTTTTTTCCCTCTTTTTTAAGCTGACTTGCAAGCTTTCCCACAGATGTGGTCTTTCCTACACCGTTTACACCTATAACAAATACTACGGATTTTCTGTTTTCAAATTCATAAGCATTCTCACCCAAATCCATTCTTTGCTTTATAGTTTCAATAAGCACATCTTTACACTGTGAAGGTGAAGTCAGATGTTCTTCCTTTACTCTTTTTCTAAGTTCTTCTATGATATCTGTGGAAGCTCTGATACCGATATCACCCATAATAAGTGTCTCTTCAAGCTCCTCATAAAAGTCTTCATCTATTACATCATATCCAAGAAAGACATTTTCTATTCCGCTTACAACGGCATTTCTTGTCTTTGTAAGGCCTTCTACAAGCCTTGAAAAAAATCCTCTTTTCTTTTCTTCCATGTCAAACTCCTAATTATCCAATTCATTCTCTATAAGATTTACTGAAACAAGAGTTGAAACTCCTTTTTCCTGCATAGTAATTCCATAAAGTCTGTCTGAAGATACCATAGTACCACGTCTATGTGTAATTACTATGAATTGTGTATGATCTGTCAGCTTATGTAAATACTTTGCAAATCTGTCTACATTTGAATCATCCAGAGCCGCCTCTATCTCGTCAAGAAGCGCAAAAGGTGAAGGCTTAAGATTTTGTATTGCAAAAAGAAGTGCAATTGCTGTGAGCGCCTTCTCGCCTCCTGAGAGCTGCATCATATTTTGAAGTTTCTTTCCCGGCGGCTGTGAAATAATTGCAATACCCGCTTCAAGCATATCATCCTGCTCTTCAAGTACCAGCTTACCGCTACCACCGCCAAAGAGTTCCTTAAATACTTCATCAAATTCTTTGGCTATTTCTTCAAACTTTTCAGCGAACTGCTTTTTCATAGCAATATCAAGTTCTTCTATGATCTTTATCAAAGTCTCTTCAGCTTCCAGGATATCTGAATGTCTGCTTTTTTCATAAGCTCATATCTTCCTGAAACTTCATTGTAATCTGAAATAGCATTTACATTTACATTTCCAAGAGCTTTGATTTTTGATCTGAGTTCCTGTATCTTTGCTCTGATATCATTTAAACTCATACCTGTATCGGTCTTCAGCTCCAAAGAAGAATTATATGTGAGTTCATATTCATTCCACATATAGTTTGTTCGCTCTGAAATTCTTTCTTCAGATTTTTCTATCTGACCTCGCAGCCTATAGATATCTCTGTCAAGAAGTGAAACTCTGTCACTGTAAATATCTCTGTTTTCAAATATCTTATTCTGTGACTTACTCTTTTGTTTCCTTTATTTCACTCAGCTCTTCTTCTTTTTTTCTTAAGCTCCTCTATTTTTTTGAGCAAGTTCCTCTCTTGCCCTTTGCTCTTCTTCAATTCTTTGATGTTTTTCTCAGTTATATTTCTTATGATATCTTCAGCCTTTACCCTTTAAGTCCCTGATTTCTCGAGCTATAAGAGCATCCATATCCGCTTTTGTTCTGTTTACATTTCTCATCGCTGAATTCAAGTCTCTGCGATATATTTGCATATTCAAGCTTTTGAAGAATTAAGTCTTTCAACCACAGTTTCTCTTTTTGCTTCTATAACTTTGAATTTCTTTTTCGATATTTTCAATATCTTTTTCCGACTTTTCCCAAAGTCCTCGCCTACATTAAGAAGTGTATTATCAAGTCTCTTAGTCTCATTTTCTATTTCTGTAAGTTCATTATCGATATTTTTCAAAATCTGTCTGAACAGAAATAGATGAAGCCTTTAATTCATCAAGCTTTTTCTATAAGACTGTTTCTTCTATGCGCTATATTATTTTTTTCAATAATAAGCTCCTGGTTCTGCACTCTGTTTTCTTCAAGTTTTGCATTTATAGAATTTCTCTCAGCCTTTAAGGCTTCCACCTTATCATTTGCCTCTGTATAATTTTTTTAAAAGCTCCGATATTTCAGCTTCAAGTTCGTCTATTTCACGCTTTCTACCAAGCAGATTTCCTGCGCCTTTAAAAGCACCACCACTTATAGAACCTCCGGGACTTAAAGACTCACCGTCAAGTGTAACAACTCTGTACTCATATCTGAACTTTTTTTCAAATGCGATTGCATTATCAATATTGTCGATAACAACAATCTTTACCGAGGAGACTTCCTACCAAAGTTTACATACTCACTGTCAAACTCCACAAGCTCCGATGCTATTCCTATAACACCTTTTTTTCTTTTTAAAAAAATTCTTTATTTGAAAAATGTTGAATTTCTCACTGAAGACAGCGGCAGGAATGTGGCTCTTCCGTATTTATTTTTTTCTTAATATAGTCAATAAGAATCTTTGCAGTGTTCTCCGAATCTGTAACTATATTCTGAATTCTTCCTCCCGAGAGCCGTTTCTATAGCAATCTCATACTTTTGTGATGCCTTGATAATATCTGCAACAACTCCGTGAATGCCTCCGATTCTGTCTCTGGTCTCCATAATCTTTTTTTATGGAATTTCCATAGCCTTCATATCTTTCGGCAATATTTTTTTCATTGAAGTAAGTCTTGCGGATTCTCTTTGGTATTTAATCTGCAAGTCCGATGCCACCTTTTGCAAAATCTTGTTATCTCCGTATGAATTGCTTTCATTCTTTATTTTTCAAGTTCTTTCTTTTGCCCGCATTGACTGTATCTATCGAAGCATTTATCTCTGAAAGATTTTTTTATCCTCTTCTTCAATCTTTATCTCTAAAGTATTTTTGGCCTGTTTTACTCTCCAAAAAGTCTCTGTGTCATTTGAGATTTTCTGAGTCTAACCTGCTCAAGGATACCCTTTATATCTTTCCTTCTTTGCTCTAAGATCAGCATTCTTTGAGTTAAACTCTTCTGAAGCATTTTTTTCAAATCTTCAAGTCTTTTTTTGTGAGCTCATTGATATTCTTATCAATATTTTCAAGTTCTTCAAAAACACTGTTTTTCTTTTTCACTGTGCTTCATTTAAAAAGCCTTTGTAAAGAATTCTTTTTCCTCTTCAAGTTTATCAAGCTCTTTTTTTGCTTTTTTTCTATATCACTGTCTATATTTTCGCCTCTGGATGCAAGATTTTCATTATTCTCTGTTTTTCGGAATTTATCTGCTCCTTTAAGATTTCAATATGTGAAGTTATTTCCTGCAATGTAATACTTGTGGTACTTCTTGTATTTCTTAATTCATCCAGCTCTTCATCTATCTTTTTTTAAATCTGCAGTGATATTTTTCATAGTCCTGTTTCGATTTTTTTCAAGTGAAGCTTTTGGCATCGTTTAAATCATCTGAAAGAAGTTTTTTTCTCTTCTTTATATTCATTCAGATTTTGTGTTATACTGTCATACTCCATTATATAGCTGTTTACATCAAAGGTTTTTAAGTTCTTCACGCAATGATAAAAACTCTTTTGGCAACCTTTGCCTGTCTTTCAAGAGGACCCTACCTGTTTTTTTCAAGCTCTGTAAGAATGTCGTTTACTCTCACAAGACTTTCTCTCTCAGACTCCAGTTTTTTTAGAGCCAGACCTTTTTCTTCTTTTTAAACTTTGTGATACCTGCTGCCTCGTCAAAAAGTTCTCTTCTTTCTTCAGGCTTTTCCGTTGAGTATCTTATCTACCTGTCCCTGTCCTATAATGGAATATCCGTCCTTACCTATACCTGTATCAAAAGAAATAGCTCACTGATATCCTTTAACCTGCAGGCTGAACCGTTTATCATATACTCGCTTTCTCCGGATCTGAAAAGCCTTCTTGAAACCGTAACTTCTTCAAAGTCGATATCAAGCTTATGATCGGAATTATCTAAAGTTATGGCAACATAGGCAAATCCAAGCGGTTTTCTAAGCTCGGTACCTGCAAATATGACATCCTGCATATTTCCGCCTCTGAGCTGCTTGGCACTCTGTTCACCAAGTACCCATCTTACCGCATCCGAAACATTACTTTTTTTCCTGAGCCGTTCGGGTCCTACAATACCGGTTATTCCATTGTGAAAATCAAATACAATTTTATTTGCAAAGGATTTGAATCCTTGAATTTCAATACGTTTTAAATACATCCTTCAATTTTCCCCAATTTTTTTAGTGCTTCATAGGCTGCAGCCTGTTCCGCCGACTTTTTGCTTACACCTTCTCCCATTCCTATTGTTTTACCGTCAATTTTTACCGCAACTACGAATTTTTTTAAATGATCTGGCCCCTCTTCAGATAATCGGGGCGTATTCCACAGGTTTAGAATCCTGTGATTGAATCACTTCCTGTAATATAGTCTTGCTATCATAAAAGAAGACTTTATTTTCGTATTCATTCAGAATGAATTTTAAAATCACCTCTTTTGCATTAGCAAAACCACCATCTAAATAGATGCTGCCGATGAGTGCCTCAAATGCATCACTTATAATGCTCGGCCTCATCCTTCCGCCTGTATGTTCCTCGCCTTTTTCCCAAGCTTTTAAAAACTTACTGAGTTTTTATATTTTTTTGGCACTAATCCGCCAAAAGCCGCTTCACAAACAAAACTTGCTCTTATTTTTGTGAGCTCACCCTCAGGTTTATCCGGATAAACTCCATAGAAAAATTCACTGCTTACAAGTTCCAAAACAGCATCCCCCAAAAACTCAAGTCTTTCATTTGACCCGTTTTTACCGAGCTGATGCTCATTTGCATATGAACTGTGAGTGAGTGCCTGGCTCAAAAAGCTCTTTATTCTTATACTCATATCCTAATAATTCCTGTAATTCATTTTAAATTATTATTCATACAAACCCTCTACTATTTCTAATTTTTACAAAAGAGGCTATTATCATTGAGCTACGTTCTGCAAATATAATGCTTTTTATTTTACAATCCTAGTCGCTTTAACACTTTCTTAAAGCGAGACAGGATTTCTACGCAGTCTGAGGACCTCGTTTGATGCAGTTCGAAGCGCGCTGCAAACTGAACTCAAACGAGGTCCTCGACTGCGTAGAAATCCTGTCTCGCTTTACGAAAGTGTTAAAGCGATAAAGGATTGTAAAAATTAAAACGATATACATTTATACAGATCGATAGGCAAATTAACAATAGCCTCATTATCTCTTATCTACAGGAGTCAGTTACCGGTTGCCTTCTTTATTTCTTCTACCGCATCATTTACAGTATGAATATTCTCTGCAACTTCCTGAGGTATCTCAAGCTCAAATTCTTCTTCAATTCCTGTGATAATCTCAAACAGGTCAAGTGAATCAGCTCCCAAATCGTCTACAAAAGCTGAATTAAGCTCAATTGTACTCTCATCAATATTTAAAACCTCAGCGATAATTTTCTTTAATTTCTCAAACTCCATTTTTTTCTCCATTCTAATTCTTTGTCATTTTTTCTCTTATAATATCACTCAAAGCTTCTTCTTTAAAGCTCTTGCATTGTAAAATTGAATTACAAATTTCATTTGCCTTTGAATTACCATGTGCTTTTACCACAAGGCCGTTCAAACCAAGTAAAGGCGCTCCGCCGTATTCACTTGCGTCAAAAGACTTTAATGTCTCTTTTAATGATGATTTTATCATCATTGCACCTATCTTTGTAAAGACATTTTTCATCAAAGCATCTTTTATCTTACCAAGCAGTGTAGAACCCAGGCCTTCATAAAGCTTTAGTATAACATTACCTACAAATGCTTCACAAACTATAATATCGGCACCGCCCTTAGGTATCTCTCTTGACTCTACGCTGCCGATGAAGTTGATATCGTCACATTCTTTCAAAAGCGGCATGGTCTCTTTTACAAGAGCATTTCCTTTTTCTTCCTCGGCACCTATATTTACAATGCCGACTCTCGGATTTTTTATACCTATTACTTTTTCCATATACAAGGAACCTATTCTGGCAAACTGAACCAGATGTTCAGCCCTTGCATCCACATTTGCACCGCAGTCTATAAGCAAAGACACACCTTTTTCCGTAGGAATAAGCGGCGCCAATGCAGGTCTGAGTATTCCCTTAATCCTGCCTACTATAAGCTGTCCGCCTACAAGAACGGCTCCTGTGCTTCCGGCGCTTACAAATCCGTCCGCCTTACCTTCCTTTACAAGGTTCATTCCCACTACTATCGATGAATCTTTCTTTGCTCTGATAGCCGCTACAGGTGCTTCCTCATTTGTTATTACCTCTGTTGCGTAAACCGCACTGCATCTGTCCTTATACTCTTCAGTTATCTTCCCCTCTAAAACCTCCTTCTTACCGACTAAAATAACATTAATGTCTTTATCTTTCTTTAAGGCATCAAACGCCCCTTTTATTATTTCTTCGGGTGAATAATCTCCACCCATTGCATCTAATGCAACTGTAACCATAACACACCTCGAAAGTAAGTTTTACTTTGATACCATTGTATCATATATGAATAGAAAAATATTCGCAATATGAAATTGTTAATATCAAAAATATTTTTGTTATATTTGGCATAACCTGTATTTATAGTCTAATAATTTGTCCGTCAAATCTTTAACGCCGCAAACTCCTTATCACGAAAAAGATATACCGCCTTTGCACCGGACAGTTTCTTTCTGACGATTCTCCCCTTTTCTTCCAAAGCTTCCCCCTCTTTGCCGAGAGGTGTAATTACCCTGTTGTCTTCTATGATACATTCCACATCATCATGATACAGATTCTGCAAATAAAGTTTTATAAAGAAATTTATTTTTTTCAGAAATCATTTTTCATTTTTCTTTTATCAACTATCAGATATACCATATCAATCCCCGTCCTATAGCAAGAGTCATTCCGTCTTTTGCCGTCTTTTCCCAGTATCAGATTATTGCACTGTATAAGAACCGATCTTTCACATACATTCCCTACACCTACAGTCTGTTTTTACAAAACTCAGACTCGTTAAATTCTCCTTCAACCTCCGTTTCAGTTCATCCTTTGAAAAAGTATTAAAAGGGAACCGAGAGTCTATCGGCAAGTTCTTTGATTGCATTTTTCATCTTTCTTTATATCAATGCTTCCCTACCGCCTTTTACGGCTCTTATATCAATGCCTTCTTCTTTCATTACTTCATTTACAAAAATCCCACATTTTTTTGTGTATCCGTATTTTTTTACATCCTACACCAAGATATATATCCTTTGGTATAAGAGCCAGTACATTTTCATCATAAACTCTGTCGGTAATCCTTACTCTAAGCTTACAGTCCTCATTTAAAGGATTCAATTTCTTTTTGATATCTTTCACATTTATACCGTCAATATCACTGTCAATATCCACCGACTTTTTTTATCAAGCAATGCGGCACTCACATCCTTTGCAAGTTTTCTTGATGAGATTATTAAATTATGCTTTTTTGCAAATACATCCACCGCAAATGCTCCGTTTATATCAGTGGCTGTAGTAATAATAGGAGTGGCACCAAGTGCCCCTCCTATATATTCCGCCAATTCATTGGCACCACCCACATGTCCTGAGAGCAGAGATATCACATATCTGCCAAGCTCATCTATAACCAGCACCGCAGGATCGCTAAATTTATCTTTTACATATGGTGCAATGCTTCTTATCGCAATTCCCGTAGCTCCGACAAAAATAATTGCATCATCATTAAAATGCTCCTTTACAGTTTCTTTCAAATCTGTAAAAGCTTTCATTCTACTGTCTGTAAGATACTTTGACATTGTATATGATGAAACATTGTTATTCTTTCAATATATCCATCAATCTGATATTTATATCTTTTACCATTTTTTTGTAAATGAAAAAAACAGTTATATTCATATCTTTTATAATCCGTATGTATATGTTTCGGTTTCGGTATCTCTGCTTTCAGGTTTCTTTAAGCAGAAAATAACAAGCAAAATAACAGCCGGAATAACCATTGCATATGATATACGGTTTATAGCCGTATTTACCAAATCGGTATCAAGAGCTGAAGGCAGATTTCCGATTGTATTGTTTTACCATATGTATAAAAAAATCGTGTAGAAAAATATTTCTGGTCTTGTAGTAAATAAGTCCCATAATACAGCCCATTATCGCTGTATACACGCTCTGAACAAAGATCATATGCCAGATACCGAATAATACTCCGGATACAATTATTGCAAACCACGGGACTCTTTGTTATTCTCTCAAGTGAATTAAAGATAAGCAATCTGAAAAGTATCTCTTCAACTATAGGTCCTATAATTGATATTGAAAGCAATGACCAGATATATGCTCCCGACTCAAGATCGTCATATACACCTGAAAAAAATACTCCACATTCTTTTTAGCTATAAAAAGGTATTGATACCAAAAAAATCTGTCAACAATTTCAAACCAAAGACCTGCTATTCCATAGAATGCAAATCCCATTACCAAACAGAAAATAAAACCTTTTACTAATCCGAGTTTAACTCCTTTTTCATGCTTTTTAACTATAAAAACAGCCAATATCAGGTAGATAACAATAAGTACCACAGATATCAATGTATCCACAAAAGCATTTATACTCGGCAAAAGTACATCAGGTACTATCATGTATTTTACATCCAGATAATTAAATCCTCTGAATATGACATCACTCAGCCACTCGTAACTAAGGTATAAAAGTGCAACCACAATGCACCAAAATACTATATTTTTATAATTTCTCTTCATACATCTCCTTATTTTTTTCAGTTAAAAAGGTCGCAGATGAAAAACACCTACGACCTTGTATAAACTAAAAGTATTTATTATTCTTCAACAGACTCTGAATTTCTTGCGTTCTCTTTCTCAAGCTCTTCATTTGCCTGTGTCAAAGCCTTGATACTTAATGAGATTTTCTTGTCTGCCTCATTGAACTCAACGATAACAGCCTCAACCTCATCTCCTACCTTAAGTACATCTGAAGGTTTTTCAACATGGTCATGTGAAATCTGAGATACATGCAACAATGCATCAACACCGTTTGAAATCTCAACGAATGCTCCGAAATCTGTCATTCTTGCAACTTTACCCTTAACAACATTACCACGTGCGAACTTCTCTTCAGCGTCAAGCCATGGATTCTGATCAGGGAACTTCATTGAAAGTGCAATCTTCTCACCTGAGATATCCTTAATGAAGGCTGTAACGGTATCACCTGACTTAAATACCTTCTTTGGATTCTCTACTCTACCCCAGCTCATCTCTGAGATATGTAAAAGACCGTCTGCACCACCAAGGTCAACAAATGCTCCGAAATCTGTAACATTCTTTACTGTACCTTCAATTACATCACCCGGTGTTATCTTCTCAAATAAAGCCTTCTTCTGCTCTTCTTTCTTAGCTACAAGAAGCTGCTTTCTGTCACCGATGATTCTTCTTCTCTTAGGATTGAACTCTGTGATAACGAACTCAATCTCTGTATCCTTATATTTAGATAAATCTCTTTCAAATGTATCTGATACAAGTGATGCAGGTATAAATACTCTTGCATCCTCTACCACTACACTGAGACCACCCTCAACTACCTGTACAACTTTTCCTGTAAGAACCTCATGGTTGTTGAAAGCATCCTCAAGCTTCTTATTACCTCTATCTTGAGCCAATCTCTTGTATGAGAGGAGAACCTGACCTTCTCCGTCGTTTATCTTTTAAGACTTTTGCTTCCATGTCATCACCGACATTTACAACTGTTCTTAAATCTAAACCGTTGTCATTACTATATTCACTTCTTGTGATGATACCATCTGACTTAAATCCGACATTAAGAATGATCTGATCTTCCTTAACATCAATTACCTTACCGTTGACAACTTCTCCCGTGTGTAGAGTCTTGAATGACTCATCTAACATTTGTTCAAAACTTAGATCTGACAATATTTTGAACCTCCTCAATGATATGTTTTGGGGTTGACGCCCCTGCCGTAATACCTACACTATCCACAGAAAGTAAAGCACCATAATCTAGGTCTTCAAGAGTTTGAATAAAAACTGTATTCTTACATTCTTCCTGACATATTTCCACAAGCTTGCCTGTATTGGAGCTTTTTTTGTCTCCGATAACTATCATGGCATCCACATTTGATGCTATATTTTTTTGCCTCAGCTTGTCTTTCCTGTGTTGCATTGCAAATCGTATTAAAACATCTTACATCATAACCCAAAAGCGATATTTTATCAATGATTTCTTGAAATTTTTTATGATTAAATGTCGTTTGAGCTACAATTATAATTTCTTTATCTTTTTTTAATTCTAAATTTATAAATTGTTCGATAGTTTTCAACCGCATAGGTATTTTTCATCTCCCCAGCCTCTTATTCCCATCACCTCAGGATGCTCGGGATTTCCGATTATTACCACAGTTTTTCCTTTTCCGCTTTGTACGGAAACTATGGCATGAATTTTTTTTACAAACGGACAGGTGGCATCTACCACTCTATGTCCGCTTCTTTTTACAAAATTAAATATCTCTCTGCTTACCCCATGTGAGCGTATGATTACAGTGCCCTTTGGCAGTGAAGCCAAATCTTCTATCTTCACAGCCTCCACACCTCTTTTTTTCATATCTTTCACAACTTCCTCATTGTGAATTATGGGTCCCAGAGTATAGACTATATCATTGCCCTTTTTTTGCTTCTTCATACACGGTGTTTACCGCTTTTTCAACTCCGAAGCAAAAACCGGCACTTTTTGCTAATTCGACTTTCATCTTTCCTCTTTTACCATCGACAGTATCTTTGATACCACCTCTTCAAGTGTCATATCGGATGAATCCAGATAATAGGCATCATCAGCCTGCTTTAAAGGTGAAATTTCTCTGTTCATATCGGCTTCATCTCCTTTTTATTATCTCATCCTCTATATCATTTATGTCCAAATCCGTCTGTCCCTTTTCTAAAAGTTCCAGATATCTTCTTTTAGCTCTGACTTTTGAACTTGCACTTAAATAAATCTTTAAATCGGCATTTGGAAGTACCACAGTACCTATATCTCTGCCGTCCATTACCACATTTTCTTTTTGTGCAAGTTTTCTTTGAAGTGCCACCAGCTTTTCTCTCACACTGCCGATGGCACTGAATTTACTTGCCAGTTTACCTATCTCTTCAAGTCTTAACTTACCTGTGACATCTTCTCCGTTTAGGATAACTTTCTGTGCACCGTCTTCGTACTTTATGCTTATCTCAAGCTTGTCCAACAAAGATTCGATTCTGCTGTCCGTACCGTCCGCCACATTATTCTCCAAAAAGAAAAGTGCCACAGCTCTGTACATTGCACCTGTATCTATATAAATATATCCAAGTCTTTTACTTAAAGCCTTTGCTATACTCGACTTTACCCGCTCCCGCAGGTCCGTCAATCGCTATACTGTTCATTTCCTGCTCCTTCTCCTGCCGCATATCCTGTTGACCATGCTATCTGTAGATTATAACCGCCTGTGAATGCATCCAAATCAAGCACCTCACCTGCAAAGAACAAACCCTTTATTTTCTTTGATTCCATAGTCTTCGGATTTATTTGTGAAACTTCAACTCCACCCTTTGTTATTATAGCTTCATTAAAGCCTCTTGTAGAGCTTATCACATATTCAAGATTTTTTGTAGCATGAACAAGACTGTGTCTTTCCTCTTTTGTAAGTAGGTTCACCTTTTTATCGGGATCGAGCTTACTTTGATATATAACCTCATCTATCAGCTTTGCAGGAAAGAGCTTATTTAAAGAGTTTTTCAAACTTTTATTTTTTTGCTCCGCAAAATCTCGTAGAATTCTTTCATCAAGCTTTTCATCATCCAGAGCCGGCTTTAAATCAATGCTTAGTCTGTAGCCTTTTATATTTTTGTTTCCGATAACTGCAGATGCGGATATTATTACAGGTCCGCTCACTCCGAAATGTGTGAAAAGCATTTCACCGAATTCATCATATACAAGCTTTTTGTCATTGTAGATATAAGCATGGATATTCTTTAAAGAAAGCCCCTGTAATGCCTTTATTCTCTCGCCCTCTATGTTAAAAGGTACTAAAGAAGGATAGAGCTTACTTACGCTTAAGCCTGCCTCTTTGGCAAATCTGTAGCCGTCACCGTCGGAACCTGTAGCCTGATAGGACATTCCTCCCGTAGCCACTATTACGGCATCCGCCATAATTTTTATTTTTTTACCCGATTACCACACCTATGCATCTGTCATTTTCTATTATAAGCTCATCCACCTTGGTGTTAAGTCTTATATCCACATGCAGATCTCTTATTGCATTTTCAAGCGACTTTATTATATCCGAGGAATGGTCGCTTACCGGAAATACTCTGTTTCCTCTTTCAATCTTAAGCTTTGTACCGTTGTTCTCCACAAGATTCATAATATCTTCATTTGTGAAGTTTTTAAATGCACTGAATAAAAATCTTTTATTACTTACAACATTTTCCATCACCGTATTCATGTCTGAGGCATTTGTAAGATTACATCTGCCCTTGCCTGTAATAAATATCTTTTTACCGAGTTTTTCATTTTTCTCCAGCAGTATTACCTGCTTTGATGTTAAAGCAGCGGAGTATGCTGCTATCATTCCTGCCGCACCTCCGCCTATTATTATTACCTTTGCCATTTTAAGATACCGATTTTACAAACATATCATATATAGCCTTTATAGTTGTTTCAAAGTCATTTTCCTTAACGCCTACAATGATATTAAGCTCTGATGAACCCTGATCTATCATCTTTACATTGACTCTGGCATGTGCAAGTGCCGCAAATATTCTTCCTGCAGTACCTCTGTTTGCCTTCATTCCTCTGCCAACCACAGCTATAAGTGCAAGTCCCGACTCCATCTCTACAGTATCAGGGCCTACGGCTCTGTGTATACCTGAAACTATCTGCTGCTCATGCTCTTCAAACTCGGACTGATGTACAAGTACGGTCATAGTGTCAATACCTGAAGGCATATGCTCTATAGAGATATTGTTCTGTGCAAAAACATCCAATACTCTTGCGCAGAAACCTACCTCAGAGTTCATCATTGCCTTATCGACATTTATTGCACAAAATCCCTTCTTACCTGCAATACCTGTGATAGTAAACTTTGAACTCTTGCAAGTACTCTCTACTATCATTGTACCCTTATCTTCCGGCTTGTTGGTATTTCTGATATTAATAGGAATACCCTCTTTTCTTACAGGGAAGATTGCATCCTCATGAAGTACTGAAGCACCCATATATGCAAGCTCTCTAAGCTCCTTATATGTTATCGACTCTATTGTCTCAGGATTTGATATAATTCTTGGATCTGCCACCAAAAAGCCTGATACATCTGTCCAGTTTTCATACAAATCGGCCTTTATACCTCTGGCAATTATAGAACCTGTTATATCTGAACCGCCTCTTGAAAATGTTCTGATTTTTCCTGAATGATCGCTGCCGTAAAATCCCGGAATTACCGCTTTTTGAACTTTCTCAAGTCTCTCGGAAACTTCCTTGTTTGTAGCCTCTGCATCAAATGTACCGTCCTCAAAGAAGAATATCATCTCTGCCGGATCTACAAACTCAACTCCGAGATATTTTGCCATTATAATACCGTTTAAATATTCACCTCTTGAAGCGGCGTACTCTCTTCCGGCTTTATTTAAAAACTGTTCTTCTATTTTTTTGCAAACTCATGATCAAGATTTAAAGTCAAGTGAAAGTCCGTCTATAATTTCCTCGTATCTTGCTTTGATCTTTTTCAAACTTTTTTTCTTATATGAACCGCCTTCTACAGTCGCATCATATGTCTCATATAAAAGGTCTGTTACCTTCTCATCCTTGGAATTTCTTTTTTTCCCGGTGCGGACGGAACAACAAATCTTCTTGATTTATCAGCCTTTATGATATCTCCCACTTTTTTAAATTGATGTGCACTGGCCAGTGAGTCGCCTCCAAATTTTACTACTTTTTATCATTATCTTCTCCAAAACCTTTTTATCTGATTTATCTGAAATATTTTTACACCAGATTCAAAGATTTGCAAGTCCTGTTTTTTTCAAAAAAACATTTATAGCAACACCTTTTTTCTCTTCTTTTCGGAGTGTGCCATCTTACCGAAAAATCCTTCCGTCAGGGACTTGTAATTCCCTCTATGGTCGCATAAGAACCGTTCGGATTGTACTCACCGCACATGGTAGGATTTCCGTTTAAATCCACATATCTTGTAGCTACCTGACCGTTTTTAAACAACTCATCAATTTTTTCTTTCGGGGCTACAAATCTTCCCTCTCCATGTGAAACCGGATTTGCATACACATCTCCAAGTTTTGCATTCATAAGCCATGGTGATTTATTACTTACCGTCTTAAGATATGCCATTTTGGAAATATGTCTGCCGATAGTATTTGTAGCCAAAGTTGCTGAAAAGCTCTTCCTGTTCTTTTTATCTTTTCCGTCAGGCAAAAGTCCAAGCTTTATAAGTGTCTGGAAAATCCGTTGCATATTCCAAGTATCAGACCGTCTCTGCCCAGCAAATCTTCTATCTCTTTTTTCAAAATTTCATTTCTGAACACTGTAGCAAAAAACTTTGCAGAACCGTCAGGCTCATCACCCGCAGAAAAACCTCCCGGGAACATTATTATCTGTGAATTTCTTATTTCATTTTTATATTGCTCTACAGATTCCTTTATAGCCAAAGGTGAACTGTTTCTAAATACAAATGCCTCCGCACTTGCACCGGCTCTTCTAAATGCTCTTATTGAATCATACTCGCAGTTGGTTCCCGGCATAACAGGAATAAATACTTTAGGACTTGCATTTTTTTCTTTTGCAATATAAATGCTTTCAGCCCTATATATTTTATCTTCAAGTACCTCTTTATTTAAAGGCTCTTCCACTGACGGGAATACACTCTCAAGCGGTTTTTTCCAGTTTTTTAATATCTTATCAAGTGAAATCTCTTCCGCATTTACTATGACCTTCGGCTCTTTAATTACCTCTCCAAGATAAACTTGCTCCTTCAAAAATCAAGTTCCGACTCGGATTCCAGCAAAAAGCCTCCAAACTCCGGAGCTAAATAAAGTCTCTTCATCCGCTTTAAGGCTTACACCTAACATATTTCCAAAGCACATCTTTGAAACAGCCTCCGCTATTCCGTTTCTCTCCAAAACAAATGCACTTACTATTTTTTTATTTGTTATCTCTGTTTGAATATCACTGTATATTCTCTTTAAATATTCAAAATCGGGAAGATCATATTCATCTCTCTTTAATTTTACGAAGTAGAGCTTATTCCCGGCTTTTTTCAGCTCTGTAGATATAATATTTTTATTATCACCTACCGCCACTGCAAAAGAAACCAAGGTAGGAGGTACATTTATATCATTAAATGAACCCGACATCGAATCTTTACCGCCTATGGATGCAAGTCCAAGCCTCATCTGTGCTTCATAAGCTCCAAGAAGTGCCGAGAGCGGCTCTCCCCAGGTCGAGCTCTCAGTCATTCTTCTAAAGTATTCTTGGAAAGTAAAATGTACCTTTTTATAATCTCCGCCCGCGGCTACAATTTTACTTAAAGAGCTGACTATAGCATACATTGCCCCATGGTATGGACTCCAGCTTGACAGATACGGATCAAATCCATAGCTCATAATGGTAACCGCATCACTTTCTTCATCCAAAAGCGGCAGCTTGGCTACCATACTTTGAGTCTCTGAAAGCTGATATTTTCCGCCGTATGGCATGAGTACACTTTTTCCTCCTATACTTGAGTCAAACATCTCCACAAGTCCCTTTTGTGAAGCCACATTCAAGTCGGAAACAGTTTTCAGCCATCTTTTTTCTATGTTTTTTTCTGTTTTGTTGTATTCAAAAGGATTTTCTGCTTCATTTGGCGCTTTTACATAAACATCTGTTGTGGAGGTGGCACCGTTTGTATCAAGAAATGCCCTTGATAAATCGACTATAGTTTTGCCTCTCCATGTCATTTGAAGTCTTTTTTCTTCCAAAACCTTTGCTACAATACTTGTCTCAAGATTTTCTTCCTCTGCATATTTGCAAAATTCTTCTACCGATTCAGGTGAGAGTACCACAGCCATTCTCTCCTGTGATTCCGAGATTGCAAGCTCCGTGCCGTCAAGTCCCGCATATTTTTTTAGGCACTTTATCAAGATCGATAATAAGTCCGTCTGCAAGTTCTCCCTATTGCTACAGACACTCCACCTGCACCGAAGTCGTTACATTTCTTTATAAGTATTGTCACCTCAGGTCTTTTAAAAAGCCTTTGTATCTTTCTCTCGGTAGGTGCATTACCCTTTTGTACCTCCGCACCTGCAGTAATTATGGAATCGGTCTTGTGAACTTTGCTTGAACCTGTAGCACCTCCTATGCCGTCTCTTCCTGTTCTGCCTCCCAGAAGTACTATAATATCACCCGGGGTCTGAAGTTTTTTTCTGATAACATTTGCTCTCTTTATACTCCCATTACCGCTCCGATTTCCATTCTCTTTGCGACGTAGTCAGGATGATAAATTTCTTTTTACATAGCCGGTAGCCAGTCCCTATCTGATTTGCCATATGATGAATATCCGTGTGCGGCTCCTGTTACTATCTTTCTTTGAGGAAGTTTGCCCTGCATTGTCTTTTCAATTGGCAATGTAGGATCTGCGGCACCTGTAATTCTCATAGCCTGATACACATAAGTTCTTCCTGAGAGCGGATCTCTTATAGCACCTCCAAGGCAGGTTGCCGCACCACCGAAAGGCTCTATTTCCGTAGGGTGGTTATGAGTTTCATTCTTAAAATTGATAAGCCACTCCTCTTTTTTACCGTCTACTAAAATAGGTACAACGATTGAACAGGCGTTTATCTCATCACTTTCCTCTACATCGGTAAGAATATTGTCGGCCTTAAGCTTCTTCATAGCCAAAAGTGCAATATCCATCAGGCAGATTTTTTTATCTTTTTTGTCCTTATAAAGGATCTTTCTGTCATTTAAATATCTTTCATATGATTCTTTTGCGGGAACGCCAAAAAATCCCTCCTCAAAGCTTACGTCTTTTAGCTGAGTTGAAAAAGTGGTATGTCTACAGTGGTCTGACCAATATGTATCCAATACTCTTATCTCAGTGACAGAGGGATTCCTGTTTTCATCATTTTTTAAATAATCTTGTATAAATTTAAAGTCATCAAATGTCATAGCCAAAGAAAGACTCTCATAACAATCTTTCAAGGCTTTTTCATCCATAGTTATAAAGCCTTCTATAGACTCTACATCCTTAGGCATTTCAAAGTCTGTTTTTAAAGTTTCGGGTATAGACTCATCGGCAATCCTTGAGTCTACAGGATTTATACAGTAATCTCTTATCCTCTCCTTGTCGGCTTCACTAAACCGCCCTGAGAAAATATAAGTTGTTGCGGAGCGGATATTTATATCATCTTCACTTCCAAGCAGCTTCACACATTGTATGGCGGAGTCAGCCCTTTGATCAAACTGTCCCGGCAAATACTCTACAGTAAAGTAAAAATCACTTTCAAGATGTGAAAACTTACTCTCAAAGCAGATATCCAGCGGCGGCTCACAAAATATAGTGCCCAAGCTTTTTTTATAGTCTTCATCCGATATGTTTTCAATATCGTATCTGACCAAAAACCCTGACATCATCAAGGTTTTTCAAGCCCAAATAGCTCCTAAGCTCACCCGAAAGTTCCTTTGCTCTGATAGCAAAATCCGGCTTTTTTTCTACATAAATCCTTCTAACGCCCATCTTTTTTCCTCCTCGGAAACCACTACTTAAGACTAATTATATGACTTTGTATTCCTTCGCAAACAATATTTGAAAGCTCACCCGTAATAAGCGGTTTCGCATACTCAATGAATTTTTTTCATTTACTCCAAATCCATCCTCGCTTATCCAGCCTCTAGGGATTTCTTTTTCTATGTTTGCAACTAAATTTATATCACATTTTCTTACAATAGACAAATATGGGGCGTCATTTACCCTGTCAAAATACATCATAACTCCGGTTTCACCCTTCAATTCCGGCCTTTACACCTAAAAAAATCCGATATTGAAAGCCCTCATCTATATCGGTTTTTACTTTTGAAGATGAGTACCGCTCTTTGCAATGTATTTATTTCCACGGCTCTTGTTTTTACGCCAAGTTCACTTTTTATTTTTTTAGCAAGGTAAGCTGCAGTTCCTGAGAGCATCTTATGTCCGAATGCATCCACATTTCCCTCATCCTCGCTTATATAATTTCCGTTTTGATCTTTTATACCCTCGGATACCGCCACAACAATATTGTTCTTTTCATTGAGTCTGTTTCCGAGTATATTTATAAATTCTTTTAAATTTAAACCTATTTCAGGTAAGAGAATGAAAATCCGCTCCGTCATTGAAACTGTTCTTAGCCAGAGCTGCAGCTGCTGTAAGCCAACCTGCATTTCTTCCCATTATCTCAACAAATGTCACACTCTTTAAATCATATACATTTGAGTCTCTTACAACTTCCGAAATACATGTAGCTATATACTTTGCCGCACTTCCGTATCCCGGTGTATGATCTGTAACAGGTAAATCATTATCAATAGTCTTCGGAACTCCGACAAACTTTATCGGGCTTCCTATGATTTTTGCATACTCCGACATTTTCAGTATTGTATCCATAGAATCGTTTCCGCCTATATAGATAAAAACATCTATACTGTACTTTTCAAGAAGCTCAAATGCCTTTTGATAAACTTCATTGCCTGCTTCGGGCTTTGGCAGTTTGTATCTGCAAGAACCCAGATATGAACTCGGTGTTCTTTTTAACAGTTCAATATTTAGCTCTGAATTAAGTGTTTCATCAAGGTCCACTATTTTTTCATTTAAGAATCCCTCGATTCCGAATCTCATTCCATACACCTTTTCAAATCCGAAATGCTTTGCTCCGCAATACACCCCCGCCAAAGATGCATTAATAGCCGCTGTAGGCCCTCCCAGACTGACCTACAATCAAATTTTTTCTCTTCCATAAGCTTCTCCATATTCTAAATATTTTTTTCCGGATCCATTGCGTTCAAACTTATTTTTAAAAGTTCTTCCACTTCATCTTTCGGAACCATAAGTCTGTCTGAAAGTTCTTCTACGCTTGCTTCTCTGCCATACTCCTGTGCCAAAATCCTTGATGCTTCCATCAAGTCGTTCAATCTCTCCGCCAACATATTTGAAGCATTCTTTACCTTTGTTTCCTCATCAACTATCTCATTGAGTCTTTTTTCCACCGCTGTTCTTATCTGAGCTTTTAAATCTCCGGATTTATACTCAGCCACAGCCATTGTAAGCGCCAGATGACTCTCACTTATCAAATCCGTTATTTCCTGACCGCAACCTACAAAGGGTTGTATAAGCTCTGTAGCATACATCATATGACCTTCGATAATCCTGTTTTTTTGCACTGTTATCCCCACTTAAGAGTGCTTTTTTTAATGTATCAAGTTCCGATTCTTCAAGCGGTTTTATTTCCTTCATATCCTCCAGATACATCTCAAGAATGCTCTTATCTTTCACTTTATTCTCCCTGTTTCTTCCACTGTAATATTTATTCTTCCAAACATATTTTTTTACATATAAATCAAATGCATCTGAAAATTTTCTCTGTCAAGTAAAAAAAGTTTTTCGGTGAAAATGAAGATATTAAATTCATTTCTTTATCTGAATATCTTATATTCAAATACAAATCCCCATCTATATCTTTTGTTGTATTGCTTTTTAATCCAATCTCTTTTAAATTCTTCTGAAAACTTAAAAATCAGCTTGAAAAAAAGTAGGTCTTCTCTTTCCCTTTATTATTCCAAAGCAAATAGGCCTTATCTCACCCCAGGTACAAAAATCTCTGTTTTCTTCTTCGTCAAAATAAGGCTTATTAAGCTTACAGTTGATATCATATTTTACAAATGTATGAAACTCGGCTTCCACAACAGTAAATTTATCAAATATATCTGTCATAAAGAGTAATTTTGTAAATTCCTTAACTTCCAAAATCTCAAAGACCTGCATTTGCTTCCTCCGACCACAGTGTAAAGAAATCTCTTCCCGAAAGATGAGACCCTGAATTTTTTTGCAAACCTTATCGAACTCGCTTTCGTTTATATCTATAGGATTTTCTTTTACAAACTCATTATATAAATTCAACAGATATGCCGATTCTCTTTCCTCTTTTATTCTTTGCTTATTCTTTTTTGTAGCTTCCGCATTATAGCTCTTTACACATTTATAAAGCACATATTTACCCTTGTTTGTAACTATGGGACTTACACTTCCGTCTTCCATTACTCCCAAAGTGTTCTTTACATCTTCAGTTTCGTTATTTATCGCTATACTTCTTGAAATACTGTCGCTTTCAGAAAATTGAGTTGCCAGTTTCACACAATTCTCACCATTATTTAATCTGTCTAAAAGAGTATTTGCCAGTTCAAAATCAGAAACCTCAATCACATGAAAATCCATTATTCTGGCTTCACTTTCACTGACTTCTTTTACATTCTTTTCAATCAATTCTTTTTTTGTTTTATCCACCAGAACATAATCCATGAAAACCGTATCACAGTCTTCTTTTGTAAGTCCCGGAAAGCTTTCACTGTTTGCCACATTTTCATCGTAAAATATCTTTGAAAGCTTTAATGCTTTTGTTTTATCCTGCTCCGATAATGTAATATTTTCGTTTTCCGCAATTCTTTTAAGTACAACAAGTTCTTTATAATAATTTTTTAAATCATTATAAAAATTATCTCTGAATGTAAATTTTGTGTCCTTGTCAACATAGCTGTCCCATATTGCATCTGTATATGTATCGGTAATAATTTGACTCTCCGACAATGCGGGAATAAGCATCTGACTGTAATTATATCCAAGTTTGTTTTCTGATAAATTTATCTTTATATTTTCACTTATGCCGGACGTTTTTATTCCACAACCTGAAATAAAAAGAGCCGTTATGAATCCGACTAAAAATTTTTCTCTTCAATTCCGTCTCCTAAAGCAGATAGTTTAATATCTTCAAAACTCCAAGGTTTTCATTGCTGTCTGCCATAAATCTTGCCGCTTCCTTTGCTACAGGAGCCGCATTTTCTACTGCAAATGAATAGTAAGCCGCTTTAAACATTTCAACATCATTGGCCTGATCACCGAAAAACCATTGTTTCATGTTCTGTTATATCAAAAAGCTTCCTGAAGCTTCTTTAGAGCATTCCCTTGCTCACTCCCTTTTGCGGTACAGTCAAGCCACATCTCACCTGCATAATTTATCAAAAGTTTATCCGAATATTTTTCTATAATATCATCGGCCTTACCGTATACATTCTCCGAATATGCGGAAATTTTTATTATATTTTCCACCTTGGTAAGGTCGTCTACAAGTTCTATTCTGCCCCTGTATCCTCCTCTTATCCAGTCTATAAGAAATTCATTGTTTTCCTCAATATAGTATGTTGATTCATCGGCAACTACGCAATCAAATCCTTTTTTTTCTTATATCAAGAATCATTCTTTGAAATCTCATCATCCATTTATTTATAAACAGACTTCTACCGTTTACCCCGATATAAGCTCCGTTATCTGATATATAAAATATCTTGTCCTTTACTTCTTCAAAGACATTTTCTATACTCACCCACTGCCTTCCGGAGGCAACGGCAAAATGAATTCCTTTGTCATGAACAGCCTTTATCATATCAACTATTCTTTTGTCAAGCTTGCCACCACCGTCACTTACTAAAGTTCCGTCCACATCCGAGGCAATAAGTTTTATCATTAATATATTCCTCCAATTACAAATGCTATAACAATACCTAAAATCGCACCCATAAATACCTGAAGCGGAGTATGTCCTACGAATTCTTTCAATCTCTCTTCAAAATGTTCAAAATTATCTTCAAAAATATTATTTTCAAGAATCATATTAAGAAGTTTTGCCTGCTTTCCCGTCTCTCTTCTTACTCCCATTGCATCATACATAACAACCAAAGCAAAAATAAATGTAACGGCAAACTCAAAGCCTGCAAACCCGTGTTTTAATGCACTTGAGGTTGCCAGAGCACATACCGTAGCTGAATGTGAACTTGGCATTCCACCACTTCCCCAAAGTCTGTCGGGTGAAAATGATTTATTATACCATATATCAATCATTGTCTTTAAAAGCTGAGCGACCAGCCATCCAAGAGCCGCACTGATGAGCACCTGATTTGAAACAATATCATCTAAAATACTCATACAGTCCCCTCCCCTGCTCTGTGAACATTTTTCATATTTGCAATTATTTCATTTATTGAAGTTGACTTGTCAGCCATTGTGAGCACCCATCCCTCCCTTGAAAGAGGAGGAATCGGTGTTAAAGGAAACATATGAGTTTTAATCATACTTGCTTCCTTATTTGTTATATTAAAATACTTTTTGGCATTTTTTGCCGCTTTATAAGGATGTGTAAAGCCATGTAAAAATGCTCCCGTTTCCTTTGTCGGTCTATGCCAGTCATATAGGTAAAAATCATGTAAAAGTGCCGCTCTTGCAGCAGATTTGTAATTTAAACCAAGTTTTTTGCACACTAAATATGTTGTATATGAAACGTCTATACTGTGCTCCATTGTGGATGTACATCCATGTTGAACAAAGCCGTCCAGTTTTTGAAAAATTTCACTGTTAAGTATATCTTTAACACATTCCATATACTCTATATTATTTAAATATTCTTTCATCCTATTAACCAATCATACAGAGCCTGATACTCAAGTGCAGACTGCTTCCATGAGAAGTCCACAGCCATCGCTCTGTCAATCATCTTATTCCATTCTCTTTTTTTATCATAATAAATATGCTTTAGCAAAATTTATTCTGTCAAGCATCTCATGTGCATTATAGTTTGCAAATGAGAAACCTGTACCCTTTGACTCAAATTCATTATAGCTCTCTACGGTATCACAAAGTCCGCCTGTCTCACGAACTATCGGAAGAGTTCCGTATCTTAAAGACATCAGCTGGCTGAGACCGCACGGTTCAAACAGCGAAGGCATAAGGAAGGCGTCCGCAGCGGCATATATCTTATGTGACATCTCCTCGGAGTAATAGATATTTGCAGACACTCTGTCAGGATACTTCCATGCATAATGTCTGAACATGTTTTCATATCTGTCATCTCCGGTTCCCGAGTACCACAAGCTGTACATTCTCCTCACAGATTTGATCCATCATATATTCCACCAAATCAAATCCCTTTTGATCTGTAAGTCTTGAAATAACCGCAAGCATAAACTTATTGTCATCTACAGGCAGTCCAAGCTCTTTTTTTGCAAAAGCTCTCTTATTTTTAATTTTTTCTTTTCTGAAAGTTCTTGCTGTTATAATTTTTATAAATAAGCTTGTCTGTTTCAGGATCAAACTCATTATAATCTATACCGTTTACAATACCTCTAAGATCATTACTTCTGGCTCTTAAAAGTCCGTCCAATCCCTCACCATAGAAAGGATTTTGAATTTCATTTGCATATGTCTTTGATACTGTTGTTATAGCGTCAGCATATACAAGTCCACCCTTTAAGAGGTTCGCATCCTTAAAAGCCTCCAACTTATCAGGTGTGAAATAATAATCACTTAAGCCTGAAAAATACTGTATTGTCTTAACATCCCAAGTACCTTGGAATTTAAGATTATGTATTGTGAATACAGACTTTATTCCTCTAAAGAAATCTCCGCCTGCAAATCTGTCCTTCAAATATACAGGTACCAAGCCTGTCTGCCAGTCATGACAGTGAATAAGGTCCGGTCTGAAGTCTACAAAAGGCAGTGCACAAAGAGCGGCCTGTGAGAAGAAAATAAACTTTTCAATATCATAAAGCCAGTCTCCATAAGGCTTTGGACCTCCGAAGTACTCTTCATTATCTATAAAATAAAATGTTACTCCTTCAACTTCCTTCTTTAATACTCCGACATACTTACTTGAGCCGGCATAATCAATATAGAAATCACCTATATATTCCAGAGAATTTCTTATTTCTTCCTTCATACACATATACTTCGGCAAAATAACTCTGGCATCAAAATATCTCTTATCCAAATACTTCGGTAAAGAGCCGACCACATCCGCCAAACCGCCTGTTTTAATAAACGGTACCGCTTCCGATGCAACAAATAATATCTTCTTCATAGGTGTTCCCTCCTTATTTCCTTGAGTCCGCTTCCTGTATCATTTCCCTTGCGGTTTTAAGTACAACTTCAGTCAAATTATTTCCGCCGATCAATCTGGCTATCTCTTTTATTTTACCATCCTTATCCAGTAAATCAATATTCGTTTGTGTAGACTTTCCGTCTGTAGACTTTGATATGAACAAATTTTGATCCGCCATTACAGCTATCTGCGGCAAATGTGAAATACAAAGTACCTGATGACTTTTTGATATATGGCTAAGTTTTTCACCGACTTTTACAGCAGTGTTTCCGCTTATTCCCGTATCTATCTCATCAAATATCAAAGTCTGTATATCATCATTGTTTGCAAAAACAGTCTTTAATGCAAGCATTATTCTGGACAGCTCACCACCGCTTGCAACCATTTGTAAAGGTTTTAGAGGTTGCCCCGGATTTGTACTTATCAAAAATTCCACCGCATCAAATCCGTCTCTTGAAATCTTCTCTCTCTTTGTAAATTTGATTTCAAATTCCACTCCAGGAAGTTTAAATCTTCAAGTTCTTCCTTTATTCTTTTGGCCAATGTAACTGCAACATCTTTTCTTATTTCACTGATTTTGGTACAGTCTTTTATTATACTCTCTTCAAGTTTTATCGCAGTTTTCCTTCAGTACAAGTACTTCATCCTCAAAGTCTTTTAAAAATTCAAGTCTCTTTTCTTTTTCTTTTAATAGCTCTTTGATTTTATTATAATCACTTGAATACTTTGATTTTATATGTCTTATTGTATCCAGTCTCTCTATTACCCTGTCATATTCTTCTTCATCGTATTCAAGATTATCAAGATATCTGCTTATATAATGCATTGTTTCAGCTATCAAATCTTCAATTGTATTTAAATTTGACAATACAATGTCCAAGCTGTTGTCCAATACCGCAATCTCTGAGACCGACTTTATATTGCTTCCTATATCTTCGTTTTTCAAGCTCTTCAAGCAAATCTGAAAGCACATCATTTATCTTTGATATACTCTTTCCCTTTTTAAATACCTGCTCAAGTTCCTCTTCTTCATTAGGCTTTATATTTGCTTTTTTTATTTCGGAAATTTCAAAATCAAGTATATCGATTTCTCTTTTCCTGAGTCTTTCATCAATTCCTTCCTGAATTCTTTGATTTATCTTTTTTAACTCACCGTAATTTTTTGATAAATTCTTCTTTATCTCCATAAGCTTTTCAGGACAAAAAGAATCAAACAGTATCAGATTGTTACCTGCACTTAGAAGTGATTGATGTTCATGCTGTCCGTGAATATCAATCAATGTGTCTGTAATCTCTCTTAACTTGGCAAGAGTTACGGTTTCATCATTGATTCTGCACACACTTCTTGTGGAGCTTATTTTCCTGGTTATTATCAGTAAATCGTCTTCAAAAGATATATCCAATGTTTTCAGTTTTTCTTTTCGCTTCTCATCCAATGTGAAAATAAGTTCTACAATGCCCTCATTTTCACCTGTTCTTATAATATCTTTACTCGTCTTTGCACCCAAAGCAAGATTTATTGAATCTATCAAAATAGATTTTCCCGCACCTGTCTCACCGCTAAGTACACTAAGTCCCTCTTTAAAGTAAATATCCGCTTTTTTTATTAATGCAAGATTTTTTATATGTAATTCTATCAGCATAATTCTCCTTTTTAGATACTACCCTGATACATCGTTATACTTATTCATTCTTATAAACAAGTTTTCTTATTCTTTCCATGACAACCACTGTATCCTCTACACTTCTTATAGCGGCCATAATTGTATCATCACCCTGCAATACAACCTACTATCTCACTCATCTGCATGGAATCAAGAGCCGCCGCAGCCGCCATAGCCATACCTGACACAGTCTTTACTACAAGAATATTTTGTGCCATATCCATTGATACAAAGGCTTCTCCAAGTATTCTTACATATTTTTCAGAGATCCCGTCCTGCTTAGGCATCAGAGAATATTTTTGCTTTCCGTTAGCCGTTACCACTTTTGAAAGCTTTAAATCTCTGATATCTCTTGAAACTGTAGCCTGAGTTACTGCAAAACCGTCCTCTTCCAGCTTTTGAGCAAGTTCCTCCTGTGTCTCGATATCATACGAGTTAATGAGTTCCACAATCTTTGAATGTCTTTTTGTTTTCATATCAAATCCTATTCATCTTATTTCTGATGTTGTCCAGAAAACTCCCCTTCTTTAATTTTATAAGTCCGGCATATATTTCCGACTCTCTTAATTCAATCACGTCCTTATTTTCCAGGATCACACTCTCATCGCCGTCCACTACAAGTTCTCTGTTGGACTTTAAATTGTCATTAAATGAAACACGTATTACTTTTGAGGATGAAAGTACTATGCTTCTTTGACTTAGGGCATGAGGACAAATTGCCGTTATCAGCATCATCTTGGAGCTGGGCTCTATGATAGGGTCCTCCCGCACTCAAATTGTATGCGGTTGAGCCTGTAGGCGTTGCTACAATTATACCATCAGATGAATATTCATTCAAGAAATCCCCGTCAATATAAACATTACATCTTATAGTTTTTAATCTTTCAAGCCTCGTGATAACGGCTTCATTTAATGCATTCAAAGTACGTATTTCTTTCCCGTCTCTTATGACGGTGGCGGATATCATCATTCTTTTTTCTATAAAATATTCATCATTGATAAGTATATCCACCATATTCTTTATATCACCTGCTTTATTGATACTTGTAAGATAACCCATATGCCCCATATTTATGCCTATGATCGGTATCCCAAGATGTGATATATCTCTTGCAGCTCTTATAAGAGTTCCGTCACCACCAAGTGTAATAACGCAGTCAACAGCCGGGAAGTCTTTGTATCAATATAGCCATAGGATTTATAACATACTCCACCCTTTGACTTTATCTCATTTTCCAAATTGGAAAGTGCTTTTTTTATTCCGTCCTTCTCACTGTTTCCAACAAGAAAAAAACTTTTCATTCTTCCTCCACGTTCTCTTATAAGCTCTCATGAGCGGTATTTACTACCGCCTCTATGTCTATATTACTCTTTTTTTTTTGTTTCTTTACGAGATGATATAGGTACTCAATATTTCCCTCAGGACCCTTTACAGGTGAAAATTCAAGTTCTTCTACAGAGAAATTATTTTCTCTTGCATACTCAAAGCAATTTTCTATAACTTCTATATGTGTGGACTTTTTCTCTGACCACACCTTTTTTTACCCGACCTTTTTCTCTTCCGGCCTCAAACTGTGGTTTTATAAGTGCAACTATCTCACCGTTTTTCCTTTAAAAAGATTGAAAAGTCGCTGGTAAAACTTTTGACAATGATATAAAAGATACATCTATACTTGCAAAATCTATCTCCTCACCTATATCCTCAGGTTTTACATATCTTATATTTGTCTTTTCCATGACTACTACTCTTTCGTCATTTCTAAGTTTCCATGCCAGCTGTCCATGTCCTACATCCACAGCGTACACTTTTGTTGCACCGTTTTGAAGCATGCAGTCGGTAAAGCCTCCGCTTGATGCTCCTATATCCATACAGACTTTATTTTCCACACTTACATCAAAGCACTCCATAGCCTTTTCAAGTTTCAGTCCGCCACGGCTCACATATTTTAATGTATTGCCACGAACTTCAATATCTACTTCCTCGGCAAATGTCTGTCCGGCCTTATCTTCCTTTTGTCCGTCAACATATACAATGCCCGACATTATTATGGCCTTTGCTTTTTTTCTCTGCTTTCGGCAAGTCCACGCTTTACCAAAAGTATATCCAATCTATCTTTCATTTTTCATTATCTCATATTTGTCTAAAACTTTTTTCAGTATGGAATTTGAATCTATCTCAAGTTTTTTTCTCTTAAAAGACTCACATCTCCGTGCTCCACATATCCGTCAGGCAGTGCAATATTTAAAACTTCCACATCCCTATGATTTTCATGAATATATGCTTTCACTTTTTCACCCATGGACCCGTTTATCACATTTTCTTCCATGGTTACGATAAGCTTTATGTTTTTTTCACATAATCTATCCACCAAATTAAAATCTATCGGCTTAAAGAATCTGGCGTTTGCAACGGATACATTCAAATCATTTGACTTCAGCTTTTCCCTGAGGTTTTTAGCGGTACTTACCATACTTCCTATTGCAAGCAAGGCTATATCGCTTTCCTCAAAAAGCATTTCACCCTTTCCAAACTCTATAGGCGTTTCAAACTCATTTAAACTGTCATAGGCAATACCTCTTGGATACCTTATAGCTACGGGTCCGTTATAATTTATCGCAAACTCAAGACATGCTTCCAGCTCTCCTGCGTTCTTTGGTGCAAGTAAAGTCATATTCGGAATACAGCTAAGGAATGACACGTCAAATATTCCCTGATGTGTTTCTCCGTCAGCGCCTACAAGTCCCGCTCTGTCGATTGCAAATACCACATGAAGATTTTGTAAACATACATCATGCACTATCTGATCAAATCCTCTTTGTAAAAATGAGGAATATACGCAAACAACAGGTATAAGTCCCTGATGCTGCAAGTCCTGCCGCAGATGTTATGGCATGCTGCTCCGCAATACCGACATCAAAGAATCTTTTCGGAAACTTGATTTTTAAAATCCAAAAGTCCACAGCCCTTCCGGCATTGCGGCGGTTATTGCAACAATATCTTTATTCTCACTTGCAAGCTCCACTATTTTTTTAGAAAAAACATCCGTATATGTCGGCTTTTTGCTTCCCGGACTTTGCATTACCGCTTGCAATATCAAATGCACCTATTCCGTGGAAATTTTCAGGGTGATTTTCCGCCGGTGAATATCCCTTTCCTTTTTTGGTAAGTACATGTACAAGTACAGGTCCTTCCACCTTTTTTGCCTCTTCAAATACTTTTAAAAGTGCGGTAATATTATGTCCGTCTACAGGTCCCAGATAAGTAACACCCATGTTTTCAAACAACATTCCCGGTATCAATATCTGCTTTATGCCGTTTTTTGTTTGTCTAAGGCTGTTTATTACAGGTTTTCCTATATATGGCAAACGTTCCAATGAATTTACAACTCTTTTTTAGATTATTGTATCCGTCACCGGTTCTGATATTGTTGAGGTAATCATTCATACCTCCGACATTTTTTGAAATGGACATCTCATTGTCATTTAAGACCATGATAAAGTTTTTCTTTATCTGAGCCGCATTATTTAATGCTTCATAAGCCATACCGCCTGTAAGAGCACCGTCTCCTATTACTGATATAACTCTGTAGTTTTTCACCCTTTATATCTCTTCCGAATGCCATTCCAAGTCCTGCAGACAGACTTGTTGAAGAATGCCCGGTATTAAAGACATCAAATTTTGACTCACTGGTCTTTGGAAATCCTGCCATTCCTCCGAATTTTCTCAGATTATCAAAGGCATTTTTTCTTCCGCTAAGTATTTTATGAGTATAAGACTGATGTCCTACATCCCATATTATCTTGTCTTTTGGCAAATCAAATGCAATATGCATAGCCATGGTGAGCTCCACAACTCCAAGATTGCTTGCCAAATGTCCGCCTGTTATACTTATTTTTCTCAATAAGAAAATCTCTTATCTCTCTGGCTAATATATCTAAATTCTTTTTTTCTTTAATTTCTTTTATATCACTTGGCTTTTTTCAATATTTTCAAGTATCATATTTCTTCTTATGAAGTTCTATTTACCATCATATCAATGATTTCAAAAATAGAGTTCATATTTCCCCTTACTTCTTTCAAGCATTTCTTAGCGTCAGCACTAAGTGATTCAACTCTTCTTAAGCTTTCATCAATACCGACTATATTTACATATGTTGTCTTTTCATTTTTTTCATCTGAATGTGTAGGTTTTCCAAGTTCCTTTTCATCCGCCACTATATCAAGATAATCATCTCTTATCTGGAAACGCTTCACCCTATATAGCTTCCGGCTTTTTAAGCATTTTGATTTCTTCATCATTTGCTCCTGCAAGTATGCCTCCGATAACAAAGGATGCCTGTAATAATGCTCCTGTCTTTAATGCATATGTATATCTCATCACATCTTCACTCATCTTTTTACCGCAGTATTCCACGTCCACACATTGTCCGCCTATCATGCCGAAACCTCCGGTCGCTCTTGCCAATGTGTATAATGCTTTTGACATTCTTTTTAAAATAAAGGCATCTTCAATATCCTGCATTTTTTCGGATATTATTTCAAACGCCTGTACAGAAAGCATATCTCCTGCAAGTATTGCCATATCCTCACCATAGCTTACCCAAGTGGTAGGTTTACCTCTTCTTAGTCTGTCATTATCCATTGCGGGAAGGTCATCATGAATCAAAGAAAATGTATGTATCATCTCTATTGCGAGCCAAGAAAGGTGCAATTATGCCCTCATCATATTCCGCCCCCGCAACAGCCCTATAAGTTTCAAACATTATAAGAGGTCTAAGTCTCTTACCTCCGTTTTTTATTGCTTCATTTGCGGCTGTAATAACCTTTTTATTTAAATCATCCTCACTGAAAAAGAAGGACTCTATTATCTCTTCTATTTTCTTTAAATTGTCCTTATTCATCTTTTGTATCCCCCGACAGTATCTCCATCTGTCTCTCTACATGAGCTATTCCCTCACTTGCCTGTTTCACCAACTTTATACCCTCTTCATAGAGTACAAACGCTTCTTCAAGTGTAGTCTGCGGCTCTTCAAGTTTAGCTATTACATTTTCTATATTTACCAGATTTTCCTCTATACCAAGCTTTTTTTCTTCTTTTTTCGGCATTTTTCTCCCTCTATTATAAAGACCTTTGCTCTTACCTTACCATCGGAAAAATATATATTTAACTCATCCTCAGGCTTTACGCTTTCGGCACTTAAAACTTTATTGTTTTTATTATCACTTATATATGCATAACCGCCTGACAATCTTTTCAGAGGTGATACTGTATCAAGCCTCTTACTTAAGTTTACGAGTGCTAGTCTTTTTTTATTTTTCCAAATTGTTTTTTAAAAAGTATTTTTGTAATATCTTTTGCAAAGTTTTTCCAATCTTTGCTTTTGTTCTCTTATACGTATCTGCGGACTTAGAGTATTCAGCTTTATAAGAAGCATGTCTAAATCTCTTTTTGCATAATCTATCTTTCTCTCAACTTGCTCTGTAAGCTTTCTATTATAGACGTCCAATGTATACATATAGTCATTATAGATAAAGTTTGCAATCTCCGCAGCCGCACTTGGTGTAGGAGCTCTTAAATCCGCCACAAAGTCTGCTATTGTAAAATCGGTTTCATGTCCAACAGCACTTATTATAGGAGTTTTGGCATTAAAAATAGTTTTTGCAAGTTCTTCATCATTAAAGCAATAAAGATCCTCTATAGAGCCTCCCCCTCTTCCCACTATCAAAACATCCAGATTCATTTTATCAAGTTTTTTTATAGCGGAAATGATGCTTTTCGGTGCGGAATCACCCTGTACAAGGCATGGAGCCAAAACTATTCTGACATAGGGATTTCTTCTGTAACTTACATTTTGTATATCATTTATTACGGCTCCGGTCTGAGCTGTTGCCACACCTATACTCTGTACAAACTTAGGTATTTCTTTTTTATATCTTTGATCAAACATCCCCATATCTTCAAGCTTTTCTTTAAGCTGAAGATATTTTTCATATAAATCACCTTTTCCGGCTTCCTCTATCTTATTTGCATAGAGCTGATATCTGCCCTCTTTTTCATAGCAGGATATAGTACCTGTAACGACAACCTTTTGCCCTCTTTTCATATCAAAAGAGAGACCTCCTCTCTGACCGGCAAACATAACCGCAGATAAGGTCCCTCCTTCATCCTTTATGGTAAAATATATATGATTAGAGTTAGCATATGTGCAATTGCTTACTTCTCCTTCTACTGATATCTTATTTAGTACAAAGTCCTGCATAAACATGTTTTTTATATATGCATTCACTTTTGATACGGAATAAACCATATATCCTCCGGGTCTTTACTACTCTACTTCCACCTTTGACAATATAGCATTTACAAATGAATAAGACTCATCTCTACCGAATGTCTTTGCAAGCTCTACCGCCTCATTTATCGCTACGCTTACAGGTATATCGCTGTCGTATTTCATTTCAGCTATGGCAAGTCTCAAAATATTTCTTTCAACTCGTCCTATTCTCTCAAGCTTCCAGCCCTGTGACAAATCGCTTATTATTTTGTCAATCTCAGGACGTCTTTCAATTACAAGCATTGCCTTTGACTTTATATATTCTATATCCCCATCACTGTAATTTGCATCATGAATAAGTGTATCTTCTTCATCTTCTAAAGACGGTGATTCAAAATAATTATCTATTTGGATCTCCACCTCTTCTTCCGGATAAAAATCTAAAACAAATAATATTTTAAAACAATGTTCTCTTAGCAAATGCCTTGTCATATGATCCTCCATATTGTCTACATTAATCATATAATTATAGCTTATAGAAAGGTTAAAAGCAAATTAATTTATATTGATATTTACCTTATCAGATATTAAATATATAATAGGCACATTAAATATTTTTAAGGAGTGTGTATGCCAAGGGAATTAAATTTTTATTCTATGATAATTCGCATTATACTGTCCGTTTTGATAGGCGGAATATTGGGCTTTGATCGTGAAAGAAAAAACAGGCCGGCAGGCTTTAGAACATATATATTGGTTTGTCTTGGTTCAACCCTTGTTATGATGACAAATCAATATGTATTCCAGGTGTTTAAAAACGGCGATCCTGTAAGACTCGGTGCTCAAGTTGTAAGCGGTGTAGGTTTTTTGGGTGCAGGAACAATAATACTTACCGGTCGTAATCAAGTCAAAGGTATTACCACAGCTGCAGGTATATGGGCTGACGCCTGCTGCGGTCTGACTATAGGAATAGGGTTTTATGAAGGCGCTATAGCAGGCGGAGTGGCTATTTTTATTGTAATGGCATTGCTTCAAAATTTGGACGGATTTTTAAGAAAAGACTCAACCTCTGTCGAATTATATATAGAATACGACAGAAAAATACCTTTAAGTATTTTCTTAAGCAATATCAGGCAAAATGACTTGGATATAGTCGAGCTTGAATTGACAAAAAATAATTTGATACCCGATACCTGCGGTGCGGCCACAATTACAATACAGGGTAAGCAAAAGAACAGCCGAGATATTATATTAAGTCTTGTAAAAAATACTCAGGGAATTATTTTTTTCATGGAATTATATTAAAATATATGTTGAAATGCTATTTTTAAATAGCTATAATACCCTAAGTAAATGTTTTAGAGTTTGGAGGAATATGAAGAGGATTATACCGTTCTTATTACTATCATTAGGTATAGGTAGTAGTTTTTTAATAACAGGCTGCGAAAATAAGTCTTCCGGTGAAGAGGGCAGCCTTACAGCCGTAGACAATTCGGTTAAGACAGGTGTCGTAAGGGAATTAATCAGTTCTACAGATATCGGAGATGTTTATAACAGTATCGGTGTCGACTATGAAAATGAATATGATGTGGATTCCATTGAAAAGAAAATGACAGGCCTTGCAATGGCAAATGCCGGTACGGATTCCGCTGACGGATTGACTAAGCATCTTATTGTCGCTCCCACAGAGATGGATATGGAATTATTGTTTGACGTTGATACAAGTGCAATATTTTTAGAAGGCGGTATTTATACCAATGTAAGCCAATTTGCTGTATGGAGTTCGGAGGACCCCGATATTGCAGATGTTTATCAAGGTGAGGTACATGCTAAAAAGGTCGGTGAGACCAATATCAATGTTACATACAGAGATATAACCAAATCTATCCATGTGAATGTCGTTGAGAAAACAAATTGGGAAGAAAAGGACGGATATTGGTATTATTATGATGCCAACGGCAAAAAAACCACAGGTTGGAAGGTAATAGACGGCAACTGGTATTATTTAAGCAATAACGGTTCAATGCTTACCGGTTGGCAGAAGATAAAAGACGGTTACTACTATTTCCACTCAAACGGTACTATGGCACAAGGTGAGTGGGCCCAAAATCCTGACAACAACGAGTGGTATTATTTCAATTACAACGGTAAGATGGCTATGCGTAAGTGGATAAAAGACGGAAACAATACTTACTATGTGCATTCAAACGGTACTATGGCTACCAATGAATGGGTACCTAATGATGACGGCAGCTGGTACTATATGCTTCTTGACGGCAAGATGGCCAGAGACCGCTCCATTGATATAAAGGGTGTCAGCTATCAATTTGATAAAGAAGGCAAATGCCTAAACCCTGAAGGAAACTAAAAATATATTTAATTTATAACAGCTTTTATTTTACAATCCTTTTTTAATATACTTAGAATTGTAAAAATTTAAAAGCTGTTATTTGATTTTATCGGAAGATGAACTTCTGAAGGTTTGCGGAGATCTTACTCCGCTGGAGTGGGCAAAAGCAGTACGCTACCAAACGCTCCGCAGAAGAAAAAGCTTCAAAAAAAGACATTATACTTAAGTATTCCTCTTCGACCTTGATTAAGAAAGAAAGCTGCCGTAGCGTAAACGTAGGCTACCTCTTTCTGAAGGACATCAGAAAAACGTCCGAACGATCCCAAGCGTTTTATGCGTCAGAATCACTGTACTTCTGACGGCGAGATTGCAGATAAAAATGATCCCTTCGATATATGAAGATGTTGCCACGGAAGAGGAACGTTGTGACGGTTTCTATGCCGTATGCACAAACCTGGAAGATGACGTGGCAACGATTATAAGTATTAAAGAAAACAAGAGCTCATAAATGGCGCAATTACGCTGTTTATGGGCTCTTGACTCTTTCGCAACTGTCAAAGACGGGAGTATCATATTTACTATGTAATACACATAGTATTGCTTATTGTTTTTAAGAATAAGTATTCCGTTTTATTCATTCTTTCTATTTCTCCGATATTTAAGTTTTCAAAAAAAGACTCTTCTTCCACGTCTTCCCGTAAAGAAGTGATTTCAGAACTTGATATCAGCGAGGCGGATCTTACTGCTTCAGGAGATGTAGTGATGGAATAAGATGACAGATTGATTAATTGGAAGGTTTTTATTGACTCCACTTTCCACTTACATTACGAAATACAGCTAAGTGACATGGGATTGGAAAGAATTTATTCTGCCCAAACGCAGGGAACCAGGAGACAAAAGATTTATGCAGTTAACCCGGTGCGGTAATCTTGCACCGGATTTTAAATATCCGCAGACGGCGGTTATTTTTTCTTAAGACAACATTTTATTCGACCGACTTCAACGATTCGACCATATCTATATGTGCTGTTAACCTGCATACCATAAGCTGGATTAAAAGAGAGCAGACCTACGACGATTAATGAAACAATTATATATGATATCAATCGTAAATGAGGTGAATATGAAATCATGGTTGTTGAGACTGTTCTGACATATAGTCCAAGAAAATACCATCCAGCAATCGAGCCAATTATCCACCCTGTCACCATGGGAATCAGGCTGCTTTTAAAGATAAGACTCTTTATATCTGTATTGTAGCTACCGAGAACACGAAGTGTGGCATATTCTCTGTATTTTTCTGTAAAGTTCAATAATCCGAGATTATACTGGATCACAACACTTAGAAGAATGGCTGCTGCAATCAGAAGTATGATTACTCCCTGAACGCTGTCCAGCAATTCCTCGGACTCACTGTATTGTTTCTTCAATTTGACTGAATCTTTGATAACAGACATCTGCTTCACATCGTCCAGATTCATGTTGTCATCTGCCAATAATGCGCTAGCTGTAAATGTATTGCCAAGCGATTCCCAGTATGACTGCGACATAAATATTCCCTGAGGGCTGTTTATATCTGCTATCTGGGAGACCTTCAGATAATTTCTCTTTCCCGCTATAAGTACGCTGATAAATCCGTTTTCTTTCACATTCAGATCTCTGGCTGAAGAACTGGATAGAATTATTCCATCTACAGGTAGTCCCAGCACATTTCCATCAGTATCATATGTCGTGAAAAAATAACCCTGACCAATAATAAACAGCCTTTCAGAATGAACAGACATTGAACTTCTTGCCTCACATGACTGTTCGCTTACCCACTGACAGTCGCCTGACAGAAGAGATTCTATTTTTTTGACTTCATCCTCTGTTGGAGACATACTGAGATTTAACTTTTCATAATAAGTGTATTGCCTGCCATAAATCTCACTGTTTACAATGTTGATAGTGTCTTTTAATCCGAAGCTTGCCATCAGAAGTATCATGCTCCCTAAAACGCCTACAATTCCTATTGCTGTACGAATTTTTGTTCTGTCCTGCATCTCGGATGATCCACCTCCAGTCAAAGCTCAGTCTGTTCCACAGAACTTTAAAATGTTCAGCAAAGACCTTTTTCTGACTCTGCCTGCCAGAATCACGGAGCAAATCAGTCGGTGTCTCAACTACGATAGATCTGCATGAAATCCAGGCAGATAATGTACAGATAGTGATAAGCAGTACAATAAGGATTACTGAATAATACGAATTACGCACCAGCCATTCAGGCATGCTGTAAAACTTTTTTTCTGCAGAGAAAGAAGGACAGGGGTTACTGTATATGGTGCAAGCTCGTAGCCCAGTAATGCTCGCTGGAATGCTGATGACAAGTCCGTAAACAGCATAATGTAGCTGGATCTGAAGAGGATGAAAACCAAGCGCCTTTAATATTCCGATCTGTGTACGCTGCTTCCTGACAATTCTTGTCATAGTTGTGTAAATGGTAAGGAGTGCCAGAAGAAAAAAATACGAGTGAAAAACATGACAGACATCTTTTTTTATCTGCCCGATCTTATTTATGTATGAAGATACAGGTGTGTATTCCGTTCTGTCATAACACATCATATATTTATCATTGAGAATAGTTTTTCAGATCTGAGCGCAGTGAATCCACGTCAGTTATATTATCTGTAGTAATTTTTTTATCTGATTATAGGCTGCATTAGGGACTATCTGAGAAAGAGTATCTGCTGATATGAATCCATAGGTATATTTCGAATGATCTGGCACCATGGATGTAGATGAACCTGTATAGCAGATATACTCAGGGCTGTAGACCAATCCCTTAACTTCTAACTTTGACTTTTTTCACCGTAGTATATCTGAATCTGGTCACCAACATGGATTTTCTTATTGTCTGCATAATCTTTATCCAGCCAGATGCCGTCTTCTGTTGGCTTATATTCATTTCCGTTAATACATAAAGGCTTTGATATTTTATTGTCTTTATTGGATATAAGACAGATATTGACATTGGAATCGCTATCCAGATATGCGCTTTCTACAGCAGAAAGCTGGGTTTCGTTTATCCCATCAAGCTCTTTGATCTGTCCAATATCATCATTGTCAAATCCGAGACCGCTGATCCAGATATCTGCCAGATTTGAATCCTTAAAATAGGCAGTCTCTTCCTGCTCCATACCGTTCCATACTCCCTCGATACCTGAGTATATCAGCATTCCAAGAGCGCACATAATAAATATCGACAGGAACTGAGATTTCAATCGCCAGATGTCACGAAGCATTTTACGAAACAGTGTACCCATTACCAGTTTACCTCGTCAACCTTCAAAGGTTTTTCATTTTTCTCAGAAAATTCGATCCTACCGTCCTTTAGGTGTATCACTTCATTAGCGCATAGCGCAATAGAAGCATTATGCGTCACTATGATTACGGTTTTGTTATATTTCCTGGCCATATCCGTAAGAAGTTGAAGTACACTCCTTCCTGTAGCGCTGTCCAGAGCCCCTGTTGGCTCATCACAGAGAAGAATGTCAGGATTTTTACATATGGCACGTGCGATAGACAAGCGCTGCATTTCTCCGCCTGAAAGTTCATCAGGAAAATGCTGACATCTATCCTCCAGCCCGACACTACGGATCATTTCCTTTGCGTCAAACGAATGTGACGACATCTTAGCCACAATACTGACATTCTCTAGCGCATTAAGTGATGGTATCAGATTGTAAAACTGGAAAACAAATCCTATCTTTTTCCTTCTGTATTCGGTTAGTTCAAATTCATTGAGCTTTGAAATATCGGTATCTGACACTCGTATGCACCCAGATGAGGCTCTATCCATGCCACCTATAAGATTGAGCATCGTACTCTTTCCAGATCCGCTCGGTCCTAAAATCACAGTGACACTTTCGTCTTCAATGCTGAAGCTAACATGATCAAGTGCCGTTACTTCGCTGTCACCAACATTATATGTCTTTGATACATTCTCAAATGTAACTACTTTCAATATATTCACCTCGCTATGTAAAGAATACAATCTACCACTTAACATAAATTAGAGCATGTTGCCATTGTGTATTTTCGGCAGCATAGATTAGTACTTTCGATATCTGCTTGAATAGGTATTCGTGTATTTTGTGACACCATCTTATAGCCACCTTGAACAAATCTTTCCCATGCTTTTACCAGGAAAAGACGGATAAAAACTATTAATAAAATATCGTCCTTTTTCGGGATTAAAATGGAAACGTTCACCATGCTCAGCAATGAAATGAGATATTTGCGTACTTTCTGACTAAAGACCGCCTACTAGCATCGCCTGTTCAATGGCATTTGTTAATTCTGTGTATACGTTATTTCTACTCATTTGCTCTCCTTCTGTTAAGCAAAAATTATATAGTTTAAGAATCATTGTCTTGATTGTTGGTAGTTTTTCCTTCAAATAATCGATCTTCTCATCTGGAGAAATTTGATTCATGATATTAAACAATCCTGAAACCAAAAACTCAGTGATAAACTTTGGATCGCTGCAGTTGCATTCTCCATTATCATTTCCAGAAAGTATAAGTTCTGTTACAAGAGGAACCATTTTTTTCCCAACATTGAAAAAAATCCTCTCGTGTGTTATACCTTTTTTCACATTTAGGATTCCCATAAATATGCCAAACTTTTTTTCTGCCGAATCAATAAAAATTTGAAAAATACGATTGATTTTGTCAAAGGTGGTTATATCCTTATCTATCAAATTATTGACAGCATCTATTATCGCGTCTGCATATCTATCTGCCAACTCCTCCATTACTTCATCTTTTTGACTTGAAGTAATAATAGAAAAAGTCCCTTTGCTACTCCAATTTCATTGACAATATCCTGTACTTGTGTCTGCTCATATCCCTTCTCCTCAAACAGCTTTCCAGCTGTCTCAATGATTTCATTGCGTCTTTCTTCTTTAGTTTTTGCCATATAAATTCTACCTCATATATATTGACTGACTTCAGTCAGCTTTTTATTATAATATTTTTTTGATTGTTTTGTCAACCTAGATTCCCGGATTTCCAACCTGTAGCAGTCAATATAAGTAGACACGTTCCCATTATTCAGCTCGGTAGTTTGACAGTTAAATAGTTCCAAAAATCTCCTCAGGCCTTGAAAAGCCTGACTGCAAGCTCCATCACGTTTACTGTGCACTGGAAATCCTTGCAAAGGAGAATGTTTTTTTCCAGTCTCAACTTTACAAGAATTCCGAAATGGTACTGAATCGACATAAAAGAGTTCTTTACTATGACTGCACTAACTATTACTTCGAGATTGAGGAAGCGGATGACTTCAGAAAATATGGTCATTCCAAAGAAAACCGTCCGAATCCGATTGTACAGATGGGGCTGTTTATGAATGCAGATGGGATTCCTCTCACCTTCTCCCTCTTTAACGGAAATGAGAATGAACAACCTTCGATGAAACCATTGGAGAAAAAGATTCTTTCTGACTTTGGAATGACGAAATTTATTGTTTGTACAGATGCAGGACTATCATCAACTTCAAACCGTGTTTTCAACAACACGCCGAACCGAAAATTTGTTACAACGCAACCAATCAAAAAGCTGAAAGGACATCTCAATGATTACTGTCTTGATGAAGATGGATGGCACCTTATCGGAGATAAAACAGAGTATAAGCTCAGTGAATTAGATGAGATTGAGAACTACGAGAAGACTTTCTATAAAGACCGATGGATTAACGAAGACGGTCTGGAGCAACATCTCGTTGTCACCTTCTCCTTTCTTATTAGAAAAAAGCATAATGAAGAATATGAGGGTGATTTTAGAAGTATAGGGAGAATGAAAAATAATTTTTTATATGTATTAGTGAATAAAATAGAAAATTAAAAAAAGTGGCTGTAAAAAAATAGAAGCTTGAAACTCTTTTCATGAGTTGTTGCCTAAAGAGAGCTTTCTATCTTTACAGCATCTATAGCTTTATTTTCGTTGTATTGAACTATTTTCTCTTTGGATTTTTCGGGTACCATCCTTTTTCCACTCTTTTTTCCTGCTCATATAATTCATGGATACTCCAAAAGCAGGAAATGCCAAAGATGGCCAAACTTCCGGAGAGGAAAAGAGAAGGGAGAAAAATGCTGGCTATACAAGCGGATAGACCTATTAAGAAAAAAAGCCAGGCTATTTTTTTACTAAAGTAATACTCCGCATACACCACTATGGGATGAAATATCCCTATGCAGAGAAAGCAAACCAATCCTAAGAGTAAACCTTGAAAACTCATAGTTTAAAATACTCCCTAAGCTCTCGAAGCAGAGTGTTAAGATCCACCTCTGCCCGTTCACTCATAATCTTTACCGTGGCTTTCGGCAACATAATACGAGCAAGAGGAGTGTTTAAGGCCTTAAAGCGATCGCTTAATCGGAAAAGGAGAGTCTTTACATTGGGATCTGCTTCCAAAATATCTTTTAACAGAGTGTCTTCGGTGATTTCTGTCAGCTTGCCGGCTGTCAAAGACTCTGTACTTTCTCTATTTCTTCGTCTCCCAAAGTCCCTGCGTTTTCTTTATTGCCTACATCTTCAGAAGTCTCTGAGTCTTCTCTCTTGTCTTCGTCTTCAGCAGTCTCTTTGCCTTCTCCCTTTTCCTGCTGCTCCCAGGTCAGAAGAGTTTGAGAGCCCTGTAGGGAACGGATATGGGTGCAGTCCTGCATCATTTCCAGCACACCGCGGAACTTTCCCTTTTCATCTCGAACCGCATAGTAAATGATGTAAATAAAGAGGTCCGGCTTGTTGATCCAAAACTCCGCCTTATCCTGTTCTCCGGAACGGAACTTCTTAATGATTTCCTCAACGATATGTACCGAAGCCTTTGGATGACAGTTTTTCACATCTCTTCCGATGACATTTTTACTTCTGGGGAAAACTCTGTGCTTGGTGTCGGTGTAGAAGCAAACCAGTTCATTTTCATCTACATAGGAAAGATCCACAGGCATATGCTGATAAATCAGATTAATCTGTTCCAAGGTAAGTTGACCGGTAGTAACATTCAACTTTTCTTCTTTATTGTTAAAGCCGTATTTTCCCAGAAGACCGGCAAGCTCTTCCGCAAAACCGGGAGCGGAAGAAAGTCCGGATAGGGGAGCACCGGATGTAGAAGCTGAGGCAGAAGATGAAGCCGAAGCTGAATTGCCGGACTTATCTGCCTGCACGCTAATATAGGCAAAACCGATTTCCCGGTCTCCCTCAGCCATATAACGGAACTCTTCTTCATTGATCATTTCCAAGGAGGTAGGGTAGAGGATATTTTCTTCCTTGTCCATCAAATCCCGAACATCAGCCACAAGTTCTGCCTGCTTTCCGATAAATTCCTCTTCCTTATCCTCTAAAAGAAGATTGTAGCACTCTGAAATCTCATCCCGGATAAAGTCATCCAAAGTCCACATGGTGGTGGTAGGGCGGGTAAAGCCTTTCTTTTCCAAAACCGGGTATAATTGATTTTTGCTTTCTGGACAAATGAATCTTGAATTTCAACAAGTCTTCATAAAGCTCCAGCCATTGGTTTTTTAATGAGAGGGTACTGCACCAAATCCTCAACGGAAAGCAGTAGTTCCTTCATTTTTGGCATTTTTCCCTACGGTAACAGGAGATGGGATGATTTTTCCGGAAGCTCTTGATCCTTTGTGACTAAAAACATCCTGGAAGACCTCCAGCATAGCTTGAATATCTTCCTTAATGCACTCATCTTCTGTCTCTTCCACCATTTCCTGCTCGATAATGGCAATTTCATAGGGGGGCAAGGTGCTGTACTCTATCTTTAAGGGCTTTTCTTGCTTCTTCCAAAGAAATCTTTCCCTCATCATAGGCGGATTTTATTTCATGGACAATTTCTAACTTCTTACCATCAATATTTTTGAAAAATTTTCTCTCATAGTTTTTCTCCTTCAGGGGATATTCCTATCTGCTATCCAATTAGATTAGAAAGGAAAAATATAGTATTGCATAGTTGGTTAGAATAATCTAACTTATAATATTATAGCAAAAAAAGAAAGAAAAAAACAATGAAATTTCCATATCCTAAATGTAATTTCTTAAATGTTCTCTATAAAGTCTACCTATCGGTAGTCCCATTACATTGTAATAATCACCTTCTATTCCGACTATATATCTTGAAAAATATCCCTGTATTGCGTAGGCTCCGGCTTTATCATAGGGTTCTTTTTTATCTAAATAATCTTCTGTTTCCTCATCTGAAAGTTTGGCTACTTCCACCGGAGTATCATCTACAAAACTCTCATAGCTTTTCTTAATAGAATTATAAACACATACCGCCGTATATACTCTATGCTTTCTGCCGGAAATGGCTTCAATCATCCGTTTTGCATCTTCTCTTGATTTCGGTTTCCCAAGTATTTTACCTTCAAATGCCACTATGGTGTCCGCAGCTATTACGATAAAATCATTTTCCTTGTATTTTAGTGTCGCCTGCTCTACAATATCTATCGCCTTTTGGCAGGCCTGCTTTTCACAGGCCTCCCTCGGGTCTTTACTGTCTATCTCGGTTTCCTTATCCGAAACCATTATCTCAAAATCAAGTCCGATCTGACTTAATAATTCCTTTCTTCTGGGCGATGCCGAAGCAAGAATTATTTTTATATCTTTCATTCTATTCTTATCTCCTTATCAAGTGCAAATGAATATATGAAAATATCATTTACTATTTTACCTGTACTCATTTCCAGTGATTTTTTATAAAGCAGGAGCTGGGTTTTATATCTCTTTATAAGTGTTTCTGCATCTCTTACATTATCGGTCTTATAATCCACCAAAATTATATTGTCATCTTTTTCAATATATGCGTCTATAATTCCCTGTATAAGTATTGTCTCATCGCTCTCACCCATACCTGCTTCCTTAGCTGAGATTCCCATAATAAATTGATTTTCTCTTTTCAAGTTCTCATTATACTTTATAAAGTCAGCTCCAAGTTTACTGTCTAAAAACTTTACTATATCAAGAGGGTTGATAAGTTCTCTGTATACAGGATTATTTAAAAGTGAAATTTCTTCTCTTTACAAAGTCCTCTCTACTGCTGAAATTATCAATATTTTCATAGTGAATCTTTTGCATCAACTTATGATATGCATTTCCCCTCTCGCTTGCATTTCCGGCATTTATACTCGGCTTTTTATTTTCCTTCACTTCAAACTCTTCACTCTGTGACATTCTCTTTATCTCAGATACCGAGAATTTTGTCTTTAAATCGATATTTTCAGCATATGGATAGCTGTATTCGAGCCTGTTTTTTAAATTATCATACTCATTCTCACTCAACTCTTCAAACACCTTATGAAGATCTCTTACCTCTTTTTGAGTTTCTACCTCTTCTTTTAAGAGCATATTATAATCATATGTTTTAATATCAAAATGTACATTGTCACGTCCCAAAAGTATCATATCCAGGTATGAATTGCAGGATCTTATATCAAGAAAACTCGGGGAATCCTTCATTTTTTCAAGTTCCTTTTGGGCATCACTGCAGCTTCCTGAAATGATCATCTTTTCCATAGCTCTGGTAAGCGCCACATACAATACTCTCAGCTCCTCGCCCATAAGATCCACATTCAGCTTATGTTTTATTACATTCTGCTTTATAGAGCTGTCTTTTATATTTTTTTCACTGTCAATATACTGTACACCCAATCCGAAGTCGGTATCTATTACCATACCCCTGCCTTAAATCCGTTTTATTGAATTTTTTATGTGCACATGCAAGGAAACATACCGGAAATTCCAGTCCCTTTGACTTATGTATAGTCATGATTCTTACTATATCATCATTTTCAGATAGTATACCTGCCTCACCGAAGTCATTGTCAAAGTCCTTTAACTTGGCAATATATCTGATAAAATTATAAAGCCCGCTATATCCCGAATTACTGAATGTCTTTGCCTTATTTATAAGCAACATCAGATTTGCTCTTCTGACCTGTCCTCCCGGCATAGCCGCTATCAGGTTTAAAAAGTCGGTCTCATTATAAATATCCTGCAAAAGGGCCGCAATATTCATATATGCGGATTTTCTTCTGTATTTATTTAAGAATTCCAGAGCATTTTTTATTTTTTCTCTTGTTTCAAGCTCAATATTGCTTTCACTTCCCTCATACAAAATAGCATCCATCATTCTAATCTTTGCCGACTTTTCTATATTCTTTGATTTCCTGTACGCAGAAACAATATTTGCAAGTTCCAGATCTGTTATTCCAACAAGGTTTGAGTTAAGAAATGCCGTAAGGTCCACATCTGAATAAGGATTGTCAATTGCAGCAAGTATAGCAAGTATCTTTCTTACCTCAAAGGTCTTAAAATATCCCTTATTACTTTCGGCATATGCCGGAATATTTTCATCATTTAACACCTTTGCAATGCTCTCACCTATATTGCTTCGCACAAGGATTACAATATCGCTGTACTTTAAATCTCTGCCTTCGCCTACTTTAAGCTCCGTCTTAAGCTCCTTTATTCTTTTTGCAATAGCTCTTGCCTCAAGTTCTATGGCATTTGTATCATCTTCTATATCCGAGGTCTGTGTAAGCATTATCTCACTGATATATTCTTTTCCCTCTTTAAAATCCGCACCGAGATAAAGTGCCGCATCATCATCATACTCAATTCCACCTGTGTTTTCTTTCATAATCTTTTTGAAAATAGCATTTGCACTACTGAGCACATTACTGCGGCTTCTGAAGTTCTTACTGAGAATTACCTTCTTTTGTATTTCATCATCAAAATCGGCCTTTTCAAAGTGTGTAAAACTCTTGTACTTATCCATAAAAAGCTGTGGTGAAGCCTGACGAAAACCGTATATGGACTGCTTTACATCACCTACCATAAATATATTGTTCTTTTCAATAGCCGTCACAATGGCTTCCTGTAAGTAGTTTGAATCCTGATATTCGTCAATATATATTTCACTGAACTCTTTTCTATAACGCTTTGCAATCTCTGTAGGGTTTTTATTTTCATCCAAGAGTATTCCAAGTGCCATATGCTCTATATCCGAAAAGTCTACAATATTTTTATCCCTCTTCTTTTCATTAAAAAGCGCAATATATTTCTTTGTCAAATCTACAATTGCTCTGATCTTCGGCTTTTCCTTTGTTTCCTCTTCCAAAAGTCTTTTTTTGTCAAAACAATACTCCTCTGAAAGTTTTGATATGGCTTTCTTATATGCATCTCTAAGTCCCTTGGCCTTTTCCTTTAATTCTTCATTGCCACCCTTTACGGACTTTAGTCTGCCGAAACCTACATTATTCAGTCTTTCGGACAATTCAAATATATCACCGGCATTTTTTATATTGCCGATACTTGATTGCTCTTCTAAAATATTATCAAGATATTGCACAGGACCTTCATCCTCATTACAAATCTCTATTATTTCCTTTATGTCGGACAAAATGGAATCAATACTTCTGCTTATCTCATTAAAAATATACTCCTGCCACTCATCTCCCTTTTCATTCAATGAATCCAGCCATTCTTCCGGCCATGGCTTACTGATTGCAAAGCGATACAGCTTTTCGATAAACTCCGATATGCTTCTATCTCCCTTGGTATTTGCAAAGGCATCTGAAAGTTCAATAAAAGTCTTCACTCCCCGCATCATACTCACTTTTCCAAAAGCTCCTCCATCGTGTCGGCTCTTAAAAGTGATATTTCACTCTCATCAGCCACACTGAATGCCGGATCTATATCTATTTTGTCTATATTTTCCTTCAGTATTGAAAGGCAAAAAGCTGTCGGTGGTCATTATCTTTGCTGATGATAGAAGTATTGACTGTTCCTTAAGTCTTTTAAATTCTTTTGGAATCATTATCATGCTTTTTCCATTTCCTTTAAAAAGCGCATTATAAATTTTTCTCCTTCATGGAAGTACTGCGTACTCTGGTAAATGTCATCACCAAAAGAGAATCCACATCTATAGGGGATTTTTCACTGTCTGTAATCTTTTTTTATAATTCTCTCGACCAGTACTGCGGTCTTTCCGCTTCCGGCCAGCGCAGATACCAATATACTGCCCTTTTTTATATCTATTGCCGCCTGTTGTGCCTCAGTCCACATTTTTTTCACTCTCCATCTTTTTTTCCCAAATTTCATCATCCTTTTATCGGTGTCAAGCTGTTGTATGAGAAATCCTTCTATTCCCTCATCAAAAACCGCATATGGCGGTATATGGGACAGTAATCGCATTTTTGCCGAACCTCTCCTTAATGACGGCTTTTATACTTATCTCACCGCTTAAAATATTCTCAGCCGTATCCTTTGCTTTTTGTCTTACATACTCTCTAAGAAAATTTATTCTTTTTGTACTTGCAACACTTGCAGATTTTGCAAAACTTCCGTCTTTTTTAGTTGAAACAGGTATTACATCACTCTCTGTTTACAAAACTTCTGTCCAGATTTTTTATTATATCAAGATCCGTATTTACTATTCCGCTCGGGCTTTTAGCTTATTTAAAAACAGCATTCTCATTTTTTTGCCTCATCTCTGGTAAGGAAAGGTGTATCTATATGATAATAGAAAAATGCTGCAGGTAATATCTCTTTACAAGACTTTGAGAGCTGCTCCATTACAGCATCCAGGTATATCACCAGCTGCAACGCTCTTCCGTAATACGGCATATCTGTTTCCCATTTTGTATTTCCGGTCTTATAATCTATTATCTTTTACAAGGGTCTTTTCCGTCCGTATCACAGGTATCCACTCTGTCAATCTTTCCTCTGAGATACATTTTAGCACCGTTTTTCAGATCAATATTTAAGGCTTCAAGATTGTCCTTTTCTCCAAAGATTCTTTCAAAATCAAAAGGTTTAAAGTTTCCGGCAGCAAGTTGCTTTGCAAGTACCACCATTGTAAGCTTTGTCATTCTTACTATCTTTTCAAGCTGAAACTTTGACTTTTTACTCTCTTCAAAGATAGTGCTTTTCTCTGATGCCATGCTTTCTTTTACAGCTTCATCCACAAGAGAATAAAGTTCTGTCTCATCCATATTTGCAACAGTTTTCTTTCTTGCCTTGGCATATCTGAAGCATCTTTCAAGCATCTCATGTACCAGAGTACCTATATCGGAAGCCTTAAATAAATGTACCTGCCTTTCTTCAACTCCCAAACCGTAGCTGATAAAATGCTCAAAAGGACATCCGTTATAGTTTTCAAGTCTTGTTACACTTACACGAAGCTCCTCACCGAACAATTCCCTTGCGGCACTTTCTCCGATACCGGAGTCACGGTATATGTACATAGCGCAAGATGTAAGCTTTCTGATAAATTCCTTATCAAAAAATGTAGCTACATACCTTAAAAAATCTTCATCAACATTCTCTTTCGCTCTTAGTTTTCTAAGATTGTCGGTCAAATATTCCTCGGCTTCAAATCTTGAGTATATTTCAGTCTCTTTTTGATTTTTTATTTCAATATTCGGGAAAATATTCTTAATCATATTTATAAGTATTGACGGTCTGCATGTCTTACCGTCAAAATCCATACCTGTAAGACTTACAAAAGAGCTTGTTTGAAGGCTTTGAAAGCACCTGATATAAATAAAAATCTTCCTGTATACAAATCTTCTCTGACAGTATCTGAAAGATTAAATCCGATAGACTTAAGTTCTCTTTTTTCCCTGTCATTTATAAGTCCGCCCGCATCCTTTACTGTGGGCAGGGAACCGTCATTTGCTCCACATACAAATAATGCCTTTATACTGCTAAGTCTGGTTCTTTTTTTAAATCACCTATAACCACCCTGTCAACTCTGTCAGGTATCATACCGAGCTTTATCTCCTCAAAGCCTGTATGCAAAAGATCTGAAAGCTCCTTTTTTGTTATACTCTCACCTTCAAGTATCAGCTCAAGCCTTTCAAAAAGACTTAGCACCTCATCAAGTACACCCTCATACTCTCTGGCTCTTTTTATATCATTACTAAGTTCAAGCTCTTTCTTCACATTCTCAAGCTTTTCCTCTATCCCAAGCTCATCAAATATTTTCCTGAAGGCATCACATACATCATTTATATTTATTTTACTCTTACTCATCGCCTTATAAAGCGGAGATATCTTTTCAAGTGCAATATTTTTAAACTCGTTTATCTCTTCAAGTTCAGTCTCTGAAAAACTCTTCGGCAGATAAGTAAAATCCGTATGCAGTCTTTTATATCCTCTTATTCCGGTTTCCAACAGATAATTATCAAGTAATGATACCATCCTGTAGTCAAAATTTAAAAGTCCAAGTCTTAAAAACCTGTTTACCGCATCATATGAAAAGTTCTCACTTATTAAAGCAATAAAAGCATTTATAAGCTCCACCAGTTCATTATTGTTTATATCCATCTTTTCATCAAGATAGTACGGAATTTCAAGCTGATGGAATCTGTTGGCAAGTGAGTCTGATACACCTTCCAAATCTCCGTATATTATCGCAATATCTCTGTATCTGTAGCCCTCATCTTTTACAAGTTTAAGTATCTTATTTGCCACAAAATCAATCTCATCCAAAGGGTTCAGCAGATGATTTATCTCAATATCTGAAACCTGCTTCGCTCTCTTACCGTCATATCTTAAAAAAATGCTCTTCAAAAAATGCCAAATCCTTTGAATTTTTGAACCTGTGTACTTCACCTATATTTAAATTTATATCAGGCAGCCTTTTTGATATCACATCTCTTAGCCATATCATTGATTTGAGAAATCATCTTTGTACTGATAAAAAACAAATCACTTTCAGATGTCTTTAAATCAGGATTTATGCTCTTTCCCAAAGTTATTGAAAACCTCACTTCATCCGCCACCTTCATAAGATTTTCAACTATACGATTTTGTACCGGAGTAAATCCCGGTATAACCGTCAAATAATATGACAGATTCCTTTAGTAATTCACTGTTTTTCAATATTTTTGATTTAGTATATCAAGTACCTGTTCATTGGTAAAATACTTTTCCCTGCTATATATTCTCCAAAAACCCTTTTTTTCAACTTATAAATATCTTCAAGTTTTATTTTTTTAATAAGGAGTTTACTTCATTATTTTTCCTGTCGCTCTTTTTATAAATTTCATCACTTATATCATATTGCATAAACTCTGATATAAGAGATTTTGATATTATCTATAAAAGCCTGCTTTTTTTGAAACTGCTTCTTCCATGCCTTTAACTCTACCTGATTTGCTATCTTTCTCAGTATAAGTGCCTTATCAAGCTCGTCAAGAAGCTTAGGATTTTCTATATCCAGCTCTTCAAAAAAATTCTGTATGCAAGTCTGTTAAAGCTTAGTACATCTATATTATTGCTTGCATGACTTTCGGATGCATCTGCACTATATCTTTTTTTGAGTCTGCATAGTGAACTGCTCAGGTACAATAATAAAATATCTTTTTTCCCTGTTCTTTATAGACTCATTTATAATATCGCTAAAAGCTCTATAGGTTTTTTTCCCGGCACCCGATGCTCCAAAGTAAAATCTGTATCCCATATTTCTCCTAAAAATGGCAGCTTCCATAGGAAACTGCCATCCATTGTTATGTATGAGGTAAACCCTCAGTCAATACCACATTATTGCAACTTCTTTGCAATCTCATGTATAAATTCTTCACTGTTTAAAACTTGTATATTCTCCAGGCTTGAAATCGCACCGAGATCACCTGTCATCTTGCCCGACTCTATAGTGTCAAGTGTTGCCTTTTCAAGTCTGTTTGCAAAATCAACCAAATCAGGAAGATTATCAAGCTCTCCCCTCTTTCTTAGCGCCCCGCTCCAAGCAAAGATGGTAGCTACCGAATTTGAAGAAGTACTTTCACCCTTTAAATATTTATAATAATGTCTTTGAACCGTACCATGTGCCGCCTCATATTCATAACATCCGTCAGGTGAAACAAGTACAGATGTCATCATTGCAAGAGATCCGAATGCAGATGAGAGCATATCACTCATTACATCTCCGTCATAGTTTTTACATGCCCAAATAAATCCACCCTCAGATTTCATAACTCTGGCAACCGCATCATCTATAAGAGTGTAGAAGTATGTGATATTCGCCTCTTCAAACTTCTGCTTATATTCCTTTTCATATATCTCCTCAAAGATGTCCTTAAAGGTATGATCATACTGCTTTGATATAGTATCCTTTGTAGCAAACCAAAGATCCTCTTTTTGACTCAGAGCATATTCAAAGCAGGCTCTTGCAAAGCTTTCAATAGAAGCATCCAGATTGTGAACTCCCTGTGCAATACCTGCAGCTTTAAATTCATGTACAAGACTTCTCTTTTCATTGCCCTTGCTGTCTGTATATACCAGCTCCACCTTGCCCGGTCCGTCTATGATCATTTCGGTATTTTTATATACATCACCATATGCATGACGTGCAATAGTGATAGGCTTTTTCCATGTTCTGACATTAGGCTCAATACCCTTCACCAATATAGGCTTTCTAAACACTGTTCCGTCTAAAATAGCTCTGATAGTACCGTTTGGAGATTTCCACATCTCCTTTAAGTCATATTCCTTAACTCTTGCGGCATTCGGAGTGATGGTGGCACATTTTACAGCCACTCCAAGTCTCTTTGTAGCATTTGCCGACTCCACAGTTACCTTGTCGTCTGTTTCATCTCTGTGCTTTAATCCCAAGTCATAATATTCACTCTTTAAATCTACAAATGGAAGAATAAGCTCGTCCTTAATCATCTTCCACAGAATCCTTGTCATCTCATCTCCATCCATCTCAACAAGAGGAGTAATCATCTGTATCTTCGCCATATTTACCTCTGATTCTATAAAATTTTTATTTTTTTAGGTACTATCTCTATCCAATATCCGTCCGGATCGCTTATAAAATATATTCCCATACCCGGATTCTCATAGCATATTACTCCAAGCTTTTCATGTAACGCATGAGCCGCTTCCATATCATCCGTTTCAAGTGCAAGATGATACTCAAGTTCTCCTAAATTATATGGCTCTTTTCTGTCTCTCAAATAAGTAAGTTCAAGCTGAAATCCTGTTTCTTTATCACCAAGATAAACCAAAGTGAATGATCCGTCAGCCGCTTCCTTTGTTCTTACAGGCTCAAGACCAAGTGCTTCCTTATAAAACTTCAAACTTCTCTCTAAATCAAGTACATTAAAATTGAAATGTGCAAATGAAAATTTCATTTTCTATCCCTTTCATTACAATATACACCCTGTATATTCTACAGGGTGTAATATTTTTAACCTTTTATAACTTCTTTTCCACCCATATAAGGTCTGAGTGCTACCGGTATTCTTATGCTTCCGTCTTCATTGAGATTGTTCTCAAGGAATGCGATAAGCATACGAGGTGGTGCAACCACTGTATTATTGAGTGTGTGTGCAAAATATTTATTTCCGTTTTCATCTTTTACTCTGATTCTAAGTCTTCTGCTCTGTGCATCTCCAAGATTTGAGCAGCTTCCCACCTCAAAGTACTTCTTCTGTCTTGGTGACCATGCCTCTACGTCACATGATTTCACCTTAAGATCTGCAAGATCTCCCGAACAACACTCAAGTGTTCTTACAGGAATATCAAGAGATCTGAAAAGATCAACAGTATTCTGCCATAATTTCTCATACCACATCTTTGACTCTTCAGGCTTGCAGACAACTATCATTTCCTGCTTCTCAAACTGGTGTATACGATAAACACCTCTCTCCTCAATACCATGTGCTCCCTTTTCTTTTCTGAAACATGGTGAATAAGATGTAAGTGTATATGGCAACTTAGCCTCATCATTTAATGTATCAATAAATTTTCCGATCATAGAGTGCTCACTTGTACCGATAAGATAAAGGTCTTCTCCCTCAATCTTGTACATCATCGCATCCATCTCGGCAAAGCTCATTACACCTGTAACTACTTCAGATCTGATCATGAAAGGCGGTACACAATATGTAAATCCTCTCTCAATCATAAAATCTCTGGCATAAGATATTACAGCTGAATGAAGCCTTGCAATATCTCCCATAAGATAGTAGAATCCGTTTCCTGCTACCTTTCTTGCGCTGTCAAGATCGATACCGTTAAGTTTCTCCATAATATCTGTATGATAAGGTATTTCAAACTCAGGTACAAAAGGCTCTCCGAATTTCTCGATTTCCACGTTCTCACTGTCATCCTTACCTATAGGTACACTCGGATCAATGATATTTGGAATGGTCATCATGATCTTCTTTACTTTTTCTTCAAGTTCAGCCTCAAGTGGCTCCAAACCTGCCAATGTCTCACCGATACTTGCTACAGATGCCTTTACCTGTTCAGCTTCTTCCTTTTTGCCCTGTGCCATCAAAGCTCCGATCTCTTTTGAGATCTTGTTTCTCTTTGATCTGAGCTCATCAGCCTCAGTCTTTGCCTTTCTAAGCTTTCTCGTCAAGTTCTATAACTTCGTCAACCATTGGAAGTTTGAAAATCCTGAAATTTGTTTTTTTATATTCTGTCTTACAATATCCGGATTTTCTCTTAAAAAAATTTAATATCAATCATGGCTTTCCCCTTTTTTTCTCTATATCTAAATATTTAGACGATATCTTTTGATATCTTACATAGAGAAAAAGTATACATCAAATGAGCTTTTATGTCTATTCCAAGTTGGTATTGAGTTACACGCAATATCGGCTTGATAAACCTTTTTCGGTATTGTATTATTCATTTATTATAAATAAACGGAGGTTTTCATGGATACACTAAAAAGAATTCCAAAGAATCATGACTACACAGACTGACCTTGCTTTTGTCAACCGTCGGAACAGACGGTAATCCAAATGTCAGAATAGTCAACTATTATTTTTAATCCTAAAAAAATAATATCATATACTTTGCAACCTTTAAAGATAATAAAAAAAGTACAAGAAATAGATCAAAATCGAAATGTAGCTTTTTACAACAATCCCCACAAACGGCAATGAACATATAAAGGCAAGAGGAATTGCCGTAAGAAGCAAGCAAACTGTTTTTTTGATTTGGCAGATTGCTTTTTGTAACAAGATACCCGATTACAAAAACACGATAGAACATGCAGGAAATTTATTGTTATTATATGAAATACACTTTAAAAACAGCTACTGTTACTTTAGATTTATCCAATATTCAAACGATTACGTTATAAAAGAGGGGCTGACTGTCAGCCCCTTTTTTTACTATTCTACATATTTACTTTATATAAGCATAAAAATATTTATTATTATTCTCCAAATTGCTTTAAACTGTCGCTGACTTGGTACTCGTATAACTTTGTACGGTTGCTTATTATTTTATTGTACATCTCATTACCGTCTATAAAACCTCTTGTCGTATCGTAGGTATTTGGAAGAGTTGTGTAGTTAAGGAAAAACACTTGTATTATTGGTCATGCGGTAAAATCATTATCACTTAATTTCATTATATAGGTATATTCTATAGGATAATAAATTGTGGTAGTAGGAAATTTACCGTTTGCGTCCGACAAATTAGCCTTAAACACTACATAGTATATATTTGTACCGTTAAACTGACGCTTGTCATCTGATGTATACTGTAAATACTCTCCGGCAAACTCAATATCGCTCACCTGCATGTTCGGCTTATAATCTTTTGCAATATATGCATCCAAAGTTACTCTTGCCTCATCTTGCAATGCTTTTCTGTATTCATCAGTCATATCTTCAAGTTTGTGTACATAGGACTGTTCCTTAAACTTTTCAAAACCGTCTCCGGCTTCTGTAACTATATTCTTATAGTTGCTTACATAAAGCTCACTTGGGAACTTATATCCCTTTGTATCACTGTTATCTCCGACACCATATGATTTGCCAACCAACTCCGGACCTGTCTTATAGCTTACTTTATCACTAAGCATTAGTGTCCTAAATGCCACAGGATAGTACATCTTTGTAGTCACATATTTATGTTCCACACTTGTAAGTACTCTACTGTAAATAATGTATAATACATTATATCCGTCCACATTTGTTTTTGAAAAAGCATAGCCTTCATACTTTAAATCTGAAAGTGTAGTACCGTCACCATATGCACTGTCTGTATATTCTTTAATAACCTCTTTTGCCTTATCATTTGCTTCTTTTATAAAATCTTCCGGAAACTCGCTGTATTTTGTTACATAAGTTTCAAGTCCAGTTACTGTATAACTTTCGCTCATTTTTTCAGGTATTCTTCCATATCTTGTTGCCAAGAAGCTGATTTCATCTTCATTAAGATTAAGACTTATTGTCACAACATCATCGTTTTTTAGGTTATCATGCTTATCAATTTTAAACTTGTTTTTACTTATTATATCATCACCACTATAAGTAAACTTAGCTTCTCCCTCCGGTGCAATCCCTGAAAACTCCACCTTTATATCTTTGAAAGGATCAAACTTTCCCAAGCTCATATAAGTTTGATATTGAATATTCTCCATTCTTATACTTTTAACTTATAATTTATACCCTTGGCTTTTTTTCATCGTCCACCGTCCAGGTATACTTAACCTTTTCGCCATTGCTTAACTTTTCAGTTTTTTCAAGTTCTACTCCCGATACGGCATCATGAAGTACATACACCGGTTCAAAAGCATAGGTCAAAACACCGTACTCTTTTTTACCCTTACTGCTGTACTTTATCTTTTTACCATAATCCTTTTTCAAGCTTTTTCCCAATCAATAGTTTATACTTGCCTGTCCATAACCGTCATATCCGCTTGACTCAAAAAGTGATATATTTATTTAAATCAATAACTTTGCTTGAATTCATAGCCAAAACGGCTATCAGAATAATAAGGAATGCAGCCATAGCACCTGCTATACCGAAGATAAGATTTTTCGGTAATTTTTTTTGACTTCCGGGGGTACTACCGGTATTAGATATCTTTGTTCCGATATCATTTTTGATTCTGCTTCATGTTCACGTCTTCCCGAAATATTTTTATTGTTGCCAATACCTTAACATATATTTGTATTATTTTTTTCAATCTATTTTATTGTTTATATGACAATAAAATATTTATCTAAATGTGAGTTTCTTCTATATTAAATGTAATTATTGTGTTTTTTTCTTAATCATTATTAAGGTTGATTTAATTCGTATTTTTTTGTATACTAGAGCATGGAGGTGTATCGAAGTGGTCATAACGAGCCTGACTCGAAATCAGGTTGTCACTTTTTTTCGTGGCACGAGAGTTCGAATCTCTTCGCCTCCGTGAAAAGAACTGTAGTAGTAACAGTTTCAACAAAGGGAGTATGTAACTCATAGTAAGTCACATACTCCCTTTATTTTTCTTATTAGATTAGACACTTTACACTCATACCTATGTCTCAGCTTTGTGATTATTTAAGTAAAATATCCTGAAAGCTATAATTGTCCTTACCTCCAATTTTAACAGTTATACTATCCTTTTTCCCTAAATCCTTCCCGGGAAAAATAAGTGTCATACCTTCATCCATAAACATTGTATTGGCAACCGTTTCTTTTCCTGTATCATCATCTACCAGAATAAAAGCTTCGTGAAAAGCATCCTTATCATTGGGGTTTGATAGATATAAAACTATAGAATTTGGGTAAATCTCACTTTTATCAATTTTTGCAGTATAAATATCATAGCTGATATCGTAATTTAAAGTAATTGTTTTTTGGAGAAACCTTGGTTGGTGAGTATAAATATTCATATCCGTCAAAAATTATACTAATCGGAAAAATTTTTCCTCCAATGTATTCAATTCCATTACAAGATTTCCATCTTCAAAAATTATATGCAACTAAATTTTTGTACTGAAATATCCAGCTGATGATCTTCTCCTTCAATTTTAATTATCTTCCCATTAGTAGTGTCCTTTTTTTCTAAAATGTAAGATAATGCATCAGTGTCATATCTATGTCTGAAATAAGTTCAAGACAAACTCCATCCTTTATTATTCCTTGAGATAAATTAGAATCCTGTTTAACATTTACACCGCAACCTACAAGTACAGCTGTTATTACAACTAAGCTTAACATATACTTTTTTTATGATTTTCATACTGATATTTAACTTTAATTTGTTCCAATTTTTTTATATCTCATAGGATTTGAATCATTCATAGCTCACACCATCCTTTAATACTTATATATTTAGTTAAAACTTGTACTTTACAGGATACTTTTTATTTTGTACTGAAGAAATTACAATGATTTTCTACTTACAGTACATTTAATATAAATCATTTTTTTCCATATACTGAGTAGCTATTCTATTCTCCGGATGAACATCGCTCATATAAATCACCATCAAGAATATCCATTCCAGCGGCTTCATCATAATATATATAATATCTGCAATCCATTTGCTCTTTATAAGCCTTGCAACAGGGAAGCCGTAGCGATCATATATTCCTCTGACAAGTTTGTGAAAGCGTGGTGTTTTTCTCTTCTAAGATCTGTTCAAAAGCATTTGCTATACATAGCTGTCTGTTTACAATGACCTCATGTCCATGGCGAATTCCCTTTCGTATCGGCTTTACAATCTTTTTATGTCCGCCTGCCGCTACAGTGCAAAGATAGTGCTCATCATATTCGATATTTTGAGGTGCTTCCTTTAGAGAAAATGTCCAATCGCAGTTTCGGTCCATGCTTTTATAATAGAATCAGGTGCCTGACCGAAAAGCAGTAAAATTCCTATTATTATTCCAAGTAGGAAACATAAAGATAATTGCATATATAGGCCAAAGTTTTGAGTTTGACAGTATTTTATCTGCAAAATTTAAAAACGGGTTGCTTTGTATTTTTGTTCTTTCCATTTCATATTCCTGCCATTCATGAACCTTTGAAATTACAGTTCTTGCAACAATGCAGATAATACAAACAGGGTAAACAAGCAGATACAGATCAAGCAAATTGTCACCCGATAAATCACCTTTAAAAACCTGTACTGTAAAACAAGAACTTCAATTACCCAAAGATACATTGCAGACATTGAAATAATCGCCATCAAAGGCGGTATTTTCTTTAACGACCTGACTCTCAGATAAAAATACCCTGCAATACCTATTGTAAAAATAAAAATAATTGTGGGTGCCGCTTCTGAAAAAATCGGTGTATGCACTTCCAGATTCTTCAGCTGTACACTCCAGTCAGAACCTGTGACATATTTTCCTTCTTCAAGGTAGAGAAACTCCAATATCAAGCCATACCATATAGCCACCTGATCAAATCTGATAAAAGGTTTTAAAAGCTTCTTATTTGTCTCAAGATACAAAAGTACAATATGATACCCCGTCAAAACTATCGGGTACACAAATATTATAGACACAAAGAAACTCCACATAATTGAGGTCAGTGTAAATTCCGGTATACTAAGCCTATTTAAACCGTAACCATATGGTCTTAAAGACTCCGCCAACTGATACATTACCAAAAGTATCACTGCGATTATATAACTTATACCTATGCTTGATATTAACGAAATTCTAAAAAGATATTTTTTCATCTATCTACAACCTTTCTGTTATTACAGCTTATATAGTACCTTGTAATTAATCGCATCTTCCTATAATTGTTCCTCCACCAAGCACAAGTCCGCTCTCATCATATAAGACTACCGCCTGCCCGGGTGTAATAGCTCTTACCTTTTCATCAAAGTCTATTCTTATCCTGTCTTCTCCAAGTACCTTAATGGTGCAGTGTTCACCCTTATGTGAATATCTTATTTTTCCTATAGCTCTCATGCCGTCAAAAAGCTTCTCCACCGCCATTGCATTAAGATTATTTGCCTCCAGACTGTATCCGAAAACATCATCATTTTCACCTATAACAACTTCATTTGTTTCAGGCCTTATCTCAGTAACAAAGATAGGATGCCCCAGCGCTATGCCAAGTCCTTTTCTCTGCCCGATAGTATAATGCAGTATACCCTTATGTTTCCCCAGTATCTCCCCGTCAGCAGTTACAAAATTTCCCTCAGGCATTTTTTTTCCTATTTCATTTTCTACAAATGAGGCATAATCATTATCTGAGACAAAGCATATCTCCTGACTGTCAGGCTTATTTGCCACTCTTAGATTAAACTTTTTTGCAATCTCTCTTATCTCATCTTTTTCATAATCACCTACAGGCATCAATGTTTTTGAAAGCTGATCCTGAGTAAGATTATAAAGTGCATAGGTCTCGATCTTTTGCACTCGTTTTTTGACATTCTGAGTGCATATCTTCCGTTCTCAAGTTTTTCTATTCTCGCATAATGGCCTGTGGCAATATAATCTGCTCCAAGCATCATACTTCTCTCCAAAAGAGATTCCCATTTTACATATCTGTTGCAGGCGATACATGGATTAGGTGTCCTTGCCTGTACATATTCATTTACAAAATAATCTATTACCTTATCTTTGAATTCATCTCTGAAATTCATTACATAATAGGGTATGCCGATATCCCTAGCCACTCTTCTGGCATCATCTACTGCAGACAGACCGCAGCATCCTCCACTGCCTGACATATCCTCTTCATCTTCACTTTGCCATATCTGCATGGTCACACCTGTGACATCATATCCGGCCTCTTTTAAAAGATAGGCTGCCACTGAGGAGTCTACTCCTCCCGACATTCCTACCACTACTTTTTTCTTTTCCATATATTCTCCGATTTTTTTAAATTCCATGACAGACAGTATACCATATACTTAATTGATTTGTATTAATATACTATAAAGTTTTCGGATCAAGACAATGCCAAATCTCTGACCATATTTCTTTTTTATATATCCTGTCAATATCTTCTTTTGTATATAAATAATCTGCTGCACCGGCGAAAATATCATCCGGAAACAGTTTGAAATACTCATGTAAAAAATTCAAATACATAAAGGCTCTGTCTCCGTACCCTTCAATATATATGTATCTGTAATAATCTGTTTTGTTCCCTAAAAGAATCCTCAATTGTACCGTAATATGAACTGTCATCTTTTTATTATATGTACATACATAACCGCCCATGAAGAAGCGTCATCCAAATACCATCTTCCATCATCATCATAACCGGGTTTATTTACGGAAAACAAATAATAATCACCATGATCACTCAAAAAAATTCATTGGTAAATCCTCGCGACATCAGTATGTTTACAATATCTTTTATATCTCTACAACAATTATCACCTTTTCTTCTTAAAAATTTGTACATCTCCTGCCATTCTACCGACTTAAAATTGCTCCTCTCTTCTTTTAAATATCCATCTTTCATTCTTGTCTTTATTGTTAAATATTTCATCAATCTGTGCTTTTTGTAAAGAAACAACTGTTGTCAATATAAAAAAATATCCTCCGGAAACCTATTTAGATAGTTATGTACTATTTCAAGCACTGCCATTTCTTTTGCCGATAAGATCTGTAAATCTGAAATATGTCTCAAAGCCCGTCTGCATTATTTCATCTGTAGGTATATCTATCATCTGTGTATTACAGTATATTTCAAATTACCTTGTCCTCATTATAAAAATAATCATCCTTATTGAATTTTTGCATAGACTATATTATAGCTTTCTCTTTTGATATTAAATGTTTCTCTTTTATTCATTGTTCTCAATGTATGTATCATTCTGTAAGGAAGCCCCTGCTTTTGAGTTAAGTCTTTTTTCCGATTATTCTTCCTTCGTATCTGAGTTCTACACCTTCAATAATATTTTTAGAGTACAATGTTTTTAACATATCGCTTGTAAAAGCCGCCATTGTAGTAATGCATCTATCTATATAATAGTCTATACTTTTTATACTGTATGACGATCTGTATATCCAGTTTTTATCAGGCTTTCCGTTATAAATACTGTCAATCATCGCTTTATTATAATATCTTCCATTGTCCACATAAAAGATATCATCAGGGTTCTCATCTAAATATCTATGCAACAGTTCAAGAATAATCAGTTCTTTCCCATATATATTTGAAAAACGATAATATGTTTCAAGCCCCAGTTCATTTGCTCTTTCAGTAGGTATTTCAAGATTTCTTTCATAACTGTACACCTCTATCATATGCTCTGCATCATTAAAGAACAAAATATCATTCTCCTCTTTCATATATAATATACTGTACACATATTTATCAAATGAAAATCTCATGCTGTAGCCCATATCCATAAGGATATAGCCCAATATATATGCTGTCTGCAGCTTATTAACACCGGCTTTCCCCAGTATTCTACCTTCATATCTCATAATCACCTCTATATCAAACTCTCATCCGGATCGGTATATATCCAATCAGGAGTCCACTCTTTTTTTATTATAGATTTTTTTATACAATACTCATATTGTACTTGTCAATTCAAATTCAATCATTTACTATTTTATTGTTGATACTATTTATAGCAAAAGGATTGCCAAATACTTTCGCAATCCAAAAAACAGGAGTACTATGATATATATGGACAATGCCTCTACCACTGTGGTTGATTCTGAGGCTTTTGATATAGCAAAAAAATATTTATTTGAAAACTATGCAAATCCTTCATCAAGCTATTCTCCGGCAAATGATGTAAAGGCTGATATGGAAGATGCCAGAGAAATGATAGCAGAGATACTTGGAGCAAGATATAATGAGATCTATTTTACCTCAGGAGGCAGTGAAGCAAATAACTGGGCAATACTAAAGTCCTGTGAGTTGATGGAAAATAAGGGAAAGCATATCATCAGTTCAAAAATTGAGCACCACTCTGTACTTCATACTCTCTCCTACCTTGAAAAAAGAGGATATGAAGTCACTTATATAGGTACTGATGAAAAAGGGATTATTGATATCAATGAGCTTAAAGCTGCTATAAGAGAAGATACCGTCCTTATCAGTATAATGTTTGCAAATAATGAGATAGGTACAATACAACCTATAAAAGAAATCGGAAAGATTGCAAGGGAGCACAATATCTTATTCCACACTGATGCGGTACAGGCTGTAGGACATCTTGCTATTGATGTAAATGAGCTTAATATTGATTTACTAAGTGCAAGCGGACATAAATTCCACTCACCTAAGGGTGTAGGATTTTTATATATAAGAAGCGGTATCAAGCTTACATCTTTGATACATGGAGGAAGTCAGGAGAGAAATCGCAGAGCCGGTACAGAAAACACTTTCGGTATAATTGCTATGGCAAATGCTTTGAAAAGCTGCTATAAGTCCTTAGAAAAGGACAGATTATATGTAAAATCTCTTAGAGACAGGTTGCTTTCTCTAATACTTGAAAATATGAAGGCTCTCATATAAACGGTGATATGGAGAACAGACTTTTTAACAATATAAATATCTACTTCGAAAATATAAGCGGTGAGCTGCTCCTGATTTTTATTAAATCAAAACGGTGTCTGTGCTTCTCTTGGCTCTGCCTGTACCACAGGAAGCATAGACCCCTCACATGTAATTATGGCTGTTTCAAATGATAAAAGAGCCTCATCCTCCCTTAGACTCACACTTAGTAAGTACAATACGGAAGATGAGGTCAACAAAACCTTTGAAGTATTAAAATCAAGTATTGAAAAACTTAGAGGATAAAGGGGCTTTTGCCCTTTTATCGTTTCTCACAAACCTCTTTTTACAGTCTTTATAAGTCTTTCCATCAAATTTACCCTGTTTAAAAACTGTTATAAGATAATATCCGTCTACCAGATCATAGATCTCATTTGCGATCTCTTTTGACATCTGCAGTGCGATCTCTTCGGCTTCTTCTCTTTCTTTGCCTACATACTTTTCTACGATATCATCAGTAATATATATACCGTTTACTTCACTTTTGCATATATCTGGCGTTTCTTTCACTTACTATAGGAATGATTCCGCCCATTATCTTAACATCCAGATTTTCTCTGGCTTCTTTAAGATTATCAATAGCTCTTTTTGTCAAAACAGGCTGAGTAAATAGTACCTTTACACCTTTTCCTGCTTTCTTTTTGCCTTTCTAAGCTCTGCACTGAAATTCCTTGAATTTACATTTAAAGCACCACAGATATTCATAGGACTTTCAAATACTTCATCATTCAAGGACTTGATAAAGTTTGCAAACTTCACTGAATTGAATTCAAATACCGATCTTATTTCATCCCTTTGGGCGTTTGGTATCGGATCGCCTGTGATAACAAGTACATTATCAACTCCCATTGCACTTGCACCAAGTAATAGTCCCTTAGCCGCATTTACATTTCTGTCTCTGCATGTCATATGTGGAAGTACATCAAAAGTCAAGTTCATTTCTGACCTTGCAGGCAAGTAAGCAGCTGTCCATTCTTGCTCTTGCTATAGGATTGTCTGCTATAGTTACAATATCCGCTCCGGCTGTTTTTTTAATTTACCTGCATTTTCTATAAATTTGGAAACATTGGTATCTATCGGTGAATCAAGTTCTACAGCTATAGGCTTTTTCTCCTGATAAAAGCTTTTTGTTCAAATCTATTTATTCTTATATTCTGTGAGATATCTTTCTTTACAGATTTTCTAGGCTTTATAAGCATTCCGCTCATGCTCTTTTTAGAAGTTCAATATGCTTTTGGAGTAGTTCCGCAACAGCCTCCTACCATATTTACACCCATATCAAGTATATCTTCTATCTGAGCCGCAAAAATAATTTGCCAATGAACCGTAGTGTATTTTTATTATCTCTGACTATAGGATATCCAGCATTCGGCATAGCCATAAGGAAAAGCCCGTCAGTATCAACATCTCTTAAAAGCTTTGCCATATGATTTGCACCTGAAACGCAGTTTAATCCCACCGCATCGAAAAATCCTGATTCGCAGATTTCTTTAAACATTGACTTATAGTAATATCCTTCACTTGAATACCCGTCAGGCATCACTGCAAAAGATGCTATTATAAAAGATTCCGGTGATCTTTCTTTGATATATTCGCCTATTGCTTTTAATCCTACAGTGCTGTTTCTTGTTTCAAACAGAAAATGATTTATGCCTTTTTCAAGGAATATATCTGCCAAGATTTTATACTCTTCAAATGCTTCATGATTGCTGTCAACGCTTAATACACCCATATCGGCAAATACATATGCCCTGTCCTTTGCGGCTTCAAGCGCTATGTCTACACCTGCACTTATTACCTCTTTTTGTAATGCTCTGTCACCAAGGAATGCATCTATACCTGTAGAAAAGGTATTTGTAATTATCGCCTTTGCACCTGCCTCAATATATTCATTATGAATCCCTCTTATAAGCTCAGGATTTTTGATATTGGCAAGTTCGCATCCGATACCGTCGTCTGTAAGTTCATCATAATATGTTCCCATCGCTCCGTCAAAGAGCAATATATTTTTTCTTTAAATATTCTCTTATATTTTCCATAATTTATTATCCTAAAACTGTCTTTGCAATGTCAACTGAGCTTCTGGCATCAGGTGCATAGAAGTCTGCACCCATTTCATCCGCATATTCCTTGGTAAGCACGGCACCGCCTACCCACACTTTGCAATCGCTTGATATCTTTCTAATCTCTTCAATAGTCTTTTTCATAGTCCGGCAATGTTGTAGTCATAAGTGCTGAAAGTCCTACAAGCTTTTACATCCTCTTATTACCGTATCCACCACTTTTTGAATATCTACATCTCTTCCAAGATCGATCATTCTGTAACCGTAGTTTTCCAAGATTACCTTGACTATAGTTTTTACCGATATCATGTATATCACCTTTTACGGTACATACCACTATCTTTCCCTTGCTGACATTGTGCTCACCCTTGTTTGCTATTCTTTCTTTGATAAGCTCAAAGGCGGAACTGGCAGCATTTGCCGCATTGATAAGCTGTGGGAGGAATATTACCTGCTTTTCATATAAATCTCCCTACCGTATCAAGTGCGGTATAAGGTATTCATTTATTATTTCAAGCTCTCCGTGGTCCTCCAAAAGCTTCTTGGCATTATTATAAGTTTCTTCCTTAAGCCCTTTTAATATTGCATCCTGTACAACTTCTTTTGTAACTTCTCCATTGTCGGATACCGCTACCACCTTGGTCTCAGCCTTTACAGTCGCAAAATCTCTCAATATATTTTACAGAGTCCTTATCCTCACCTGAAAGTACTTTTAAATGAGTATATTGCATTCATAATGCCTTCAATATTCGGATTTACTATAGGCAGGTCAAGTCCTGCATACATTGCCTGTATCAGGAAATTCTCTGTGATATGACTTCTTGCCGGAAGTCCAAATGAAATATTGCTGACACCAAGAGTTGTATGAAGTCCAAGTTCATTTGTCACTCTTCTTACAGCCTCAAGAGTTTCTTTTGCCTGGTCCTGCTGTGCTGAAACTGTAAGTGTAAGGCAGTCAATTATAACATCTTCTTTTTCAGTCCATACTCCAAAGCCTTTTTTTAGTATATGCTTTGCATTGTCAACTCTTTCCTGTGCCGTTGTAGGTATACCGTTCTCATTTAGAGCCAGTCCTATAACAGCCGCACCGTATTTTTTAACGATAGGAAGTATCAGATCAAGTCTCTCATCTTCGGCATTTACAGAGTTTACTATAGCTCTACCATTGTATACACGTAGTCCCGCCTCTATAGCTTCAGGATTTGATGAGTCTATCTGCAAGGGAACATTAACTACAGACTGTACAGCCTTTACAGCCTCTATCATAAGTGCAACTTCATCACCGCCCGAACACCTACATTGATATCCAGTATATCAGCTCCCTGACTCTTCTTCCTCTATTGCCACCTTACTATATATTCCATCTCATGGTTTAAAAGTGCTTCCTGAAATCTTTTCTTTCCGGTAGGATTTAATCTCTCACCTACAACTCTTACACCATTAATCTCCACCATTTCATTGCCCGAACATATACCTGTTTTTGCCTTTGTGGGCTCTATCTTTTTAAACTCTCTGCTTTCAAATGCTGACTTTAACTCACTGATAAATTCAGGTGATGTACCGCAGCATCCGCCTGCATAATCTATACCTATTTCACCAAAATCTGCCATCAGATCCGCAAAATCACTTGCACGCAGATCATATTCTCCTGTAGAAGGATTTGGAAGTCCGGCATTTGGCTTTATTATTATAGGTAAATTGGTCCATTCCTTAAGTTTTTTTGCAAGAGGTAATATCTCCTTTGGTCCTAAAGAGCAGTTAAATCCTACAGCATCCACTCCAAGTCCTTCAAGTGTTACAGCCATTGATTCTATCTTTGTTCCTGTAAAGGTTCTTCCTGTGGTCTCATAAGTCATGGTAACCCAAACCCGGAAGATTTGTATTTTTCCTTTGCGGCAAGTACACCTGCTCTTACATCATAGAGATCTGTAAATGTTTCAAAGATAATAACGTCAGCACCGTATTTTTTTCACCGGCTATTACCATCTCTTTATATATTTTCATAGGCATCTTCAAATCTAAGTACGCCAAGCGGCTCCAAAAGCTCACCTATAGGTCCAATATCAAGAGCTATCTTTACATCCCTTTTACTCTCGGCTACTGCCTCCTTTGCAGAATTAATTGCAGTCTTTACTGCCGTATCCACATCTATCTTACAGCCTTCAAGCTTATGTGCATTTGCTCGAAAGTATTTGTATATATTACATTGCTACCTGATTCTATATATTTTAAATGTATATTTTTTACTATATCCGGATTGTCAAATCCGAAGAACCTCAGGATGTTCTCCGGCCTTCATACCGGCAGCCTGAAGCATTGTTCCCATTGCGCCGTCAAGTATCAATAAATTATGCATAACATCTGACTCCTATCTTTCTATATCTGCAGGATTTTAAAAGATTACATCCTGCACAGGTCTTTTTAAGTGTCTCAAGCTTTTGATCACTGACACCTATTATAGCAGTCACCGATTTTTCTTGGTAACATTATTCCGCTGTCACTGACATTTACTCCTATTCTTCTTGTCGCATTGACCACATTTACAAACTGTCTCTGTATGCTTATAGGTAAATCACCGTATCCAGGTGAAAATCTGAATGTCAGATAATTGTTTTCCTTTAAATACTGCTCTCTAAATCCTGCTTCTATACTGTCACATACAGCTTCTATAAGTGTCGAACCGCATGAGTCCATAATAAGTGCATTTGCTACATTCTTAAGTTCTTCTTTTCTTATAGCGTTATCAACTCCGACTCCTATTGTAGCAGCCATCAAAATAAAGCTTATGGCAATCTTTTTATATGCTTTTTATACTGTTTCCCACAAAAAGTCAAGCTCTGCGGAAATTCTCCCTTGTTTTTCAAGATCCCACTCTCTGAAAAACAAAGTTCAGCTTTGCAACGGCATTTATTTTATCCATGCATTCGAGCACCTGTGCATGCAGGTTTTCATCTATTTCTTTACCATTGTGTTGAAGATACCTAAGTACCTCCGACTCATCCTCCGGTGTAAGTTTTACATCTATATTAAACATTTCTCTTCTCCCTAACATATATATTAAAAAGTCTGTCGACTTGTTTCGTTTTACTATAGTAAGATAATTTATAAAAAGTAAAGTTTTTACATTATACATATAGCTTATAACTGGTTATTACTATTTATAGCCATGTACTCTCTGATGTAAGAAAATTTTAAGTGGCATTTTTATTTATATATGTTAGAATATCATATGTAAATTTTTTATTTACATATGATTTGGGGATGTACCGGTTTCGACAGGGAACATGCAGCTGGTGAAGCTATTCGTATGCAATGCGTTAAATGGCAAAATTAAATATAAACGCTGAAAATAATTTAGCATACGCTGCCTAAGGCAGTTGCAGACCTGTAAGCACTCACACTTACAGAATCTGTATCGACTTATGTGAGAAACCTTATATACAAAGCTTTGAGTATATAGATGTATCATGAAGCTACTCTTTTCTACAGTTTGTTGTTTGACTGTTTTAAAAGGGGAATTTTTGACAAGCAACTATAATAGTAGAAGAACAGGGAATTGTTCTTTGGACACGGGTTCAACTCCCGTCATCTCCACTTTAAAAGTCTTGATTTTCAAGGCTTTTATTTACCAGCTTTCAATCGAACTTTTGTTTGCTTTTTAATCGAACATATGTTAGGATAGTAGTAGAATTATATCTAAAATAAAGGAGATTCTATGGATACATTGTCAGCAAAACAAGAAGAAATATATAATGTCATCAAGGATTCCATCTTAAACAAGGGATATCCACCATCCGTTCGTGAAATCGGAGAGCTTGTGGGACTTAAGTCTACTTCTTCAGTACATGCCCATTTAAATAGTCTTGAAAAGAAGGGATTTATCAGAAAAGATCCTACAAAGCCAAGAACTATAGAGATTACGGATGATACTTTTAATCTTACCAGAAGAGAGTGGTTAATGTACCCATGGTAGGTACTGTAGCTGCAGGTATGCCTATACTGGCCACTGAAAATATTACGGACTACTTTCCTATTCCAAGTGAATTTCTGCCAAATACGGATATATTTATGCTGAGAGTCAAGGGTGAATCGATGATAAATGTAGGCATACATGATGGTGATCAGATCATTGTATCAAAACAAAACACAGCTAAAAACGGTGATATTATTGTAGCATTGGTCGAAGATTCCGCTACAGTAAAGACCTTCTATAAAGAAAAGAATTTCTATCGTCTACAACCTGAAAACGATTCCATGGAGCCTATTTTTGGTAAAAGAGGTCACTATTCTCGGAAAGGTTATCGGATTATTTAGATTTATGTAAAAAAATGGCTGCTACATATGTAGCAGCCATTAAAAATATTAAGTTCAGATTATCTTGAGCCTGCTTCTTTAACCTTAGCAGCCTTACCGACTCTGTCACGAAGATAATATAATTTAGCTCTTCTAACTTTACCTTTTCTTACAACTTCTACTCTGTCAACAGATGGAGAGTGTAATGGCCATGTCTTCTCAACACCGATACCGTTTGAGTTCTTTCTAACTGTGAAAGTCTCTCTTGCACCACCGTTTTGTCTCTTGATAACTGTACCCTCAAAAATCTGGATTCTCTCTGTTACCCTCACGGATCTTGTTGTGTACTCTTACTGTATCACCTACAGCAAAATCATCAACACTTGCCTTAAGCTGCTCAGCCTCAATACTTCTTATTAAATCGTTCATGTGAAACCTCCTATTATTTTGATGTTCTTAAAATTTCTTCCAGAGGACCATCGCCTTATTCACAACTACAGTATTGTATCATATGTTCTCTTTACAAAGCAATAGATATTCTCTCTCAAATGTTTTTAAATAATCATCGGCTTCCGTTATTACATTATTCTTTATAAAACTTTACAATTATATTTATAGTATTTACTATGTCATATGTTAAAATCTTCTCGAATTTAACAAAAATGGTACATGTGTTTGATTTCTCTAACAAACTTACATGTAAAAAATACCATTATCTTGAAAAGGAGTATTTTTTTATGAGTAGTTTTACAAAGTAAAAATATTGTCACATGTATAATTTTATCTATCGTAACATGCGGTTTCTACGGTCTTTATTGGCTTTATTGTCTTGTATCTGATATCAATGCCATATCAGAGGATCCTAATGCAATGTCACCTGTACTTGTCATTATTCTTAGTTTTGTTACTTGCGGACTCTACCTCTTCTACTGGCTTTATAAGGCCGGTAGCCTCTTGGATCAGAAGATGGTAGAGACAGGAAGAACAACAGAAAATCGTTCTGTTCTTTATGTTGTACTTGCATTATTCAGCCTTATAATTGTAACATATGCTTTAATGCAGGATACTATCAATAAGCTTGCAGAAAGTAATATAAGCAAGCCTTCATTCTAATATGCAGGGAAGGATTAAAGAGTAATAAAAATACCATTGCAATTTCTTGCCTTGGTATTTTTATATGTACTATATTATATAAATATTCGTATTCCATGTGCATTTTAAAACTATAACTCATCTGGATTGCCCCCAGTTGTGGGGTTAGCAGGATGTGTGTATCCCTATCGCATGGTGATATAAAAATCTGCTTTTACTACAATCAGATACTTGTATTTCTTTTGTCCATTAATAGTTATTTTACTATATTTTTTTCAATTAAGATATATTAAAAACAGGTCAAAGGAAAATAACTGAACTTGAAAATAAAATAATGATAGTTATATTGATAATATTATTACTGTATGGTATTGTAAAGGAACTTACCTTTCTATCCCTACAGATTACCGTAAAAAGTCAGGAAAACCCCGACTTTTTATATTTCACCATCTCTGAATTTATGAATCATCTCATGTCCCACGCTTATATGGAAAGGAAGTACAGGTACGTCTTCTCTTTCAAACCACCTTACTTCAGATAATTCTTCTTCCTGCAATGTGATAGTGTCATCCCCATCCAAATCCGCAATAAATGCAAGCATTATTGTATCTGAAAATGACCACGGCTGAGATTTATAAGGTCTTATATTTTTCACCTTAAGACCTACCTCTTCTCTTACCTCTCTTGCCACCGCCTCTTCAAGCGTCTCCCCGACTTCCACAAATCCTGCAACCAGGGCGTAGTACTTATACGTACCTTTGGCATTTTTTGTAAGAAGAAGTTTATTTCCATTTCTGATTGCAACTATGACAGCAGGAGATATCTTTGGATATTCTATATTCCTACACTTAGGACATACCAAGGCTCTCTCCGTAGTTGACTTTTCGGTCTTTGTACCGCAGTATCCGCAGTATTTTCTACTCTGCATCCATCTGTATACCTGCGAAGCACTTACACTTGCAAATGCCTGATAACGAGGCTCAAACTCACGTAAAGCCTGTATGCCTTCCATATAGAATCCGCCAAACTCCGGAATACTCATATCATCAACCAGATAAAACTCTTCATCATCCACTGCATTCACATAATAGGATTTTTCATATATATTCTCATCATCTTCTTCCAGATCTTCAAATCTTGGAATGCTTAGCTTTCCTGTCAATGCATCCTTTATAAGCATTATTTTATTGTACTCAAAATGTAAAACAAATGATTTTTTATTATTTTCCTTTCCGGCTTTTTTTCTCCTATATTCAGGATAAAAATACTTTCGGATATATTTCCTGTATCATACTACTCTTTCTTTTTACTCTTTAAAACTATAACTCCTGATAATTATACTTTTGTAACAGCTCATATCTCATATCCCAGAGTTTCTGTGAGAGATCCACATATGTCTCATGAGGATATGCAAGTCTCTTTGACTCATCCCAAAGGGTGTCAAGCTCTCTCTTACAAAAATTCTCTTATCTCCAAAACTGAAGGTGACTCATATACACATTCACCATTTTTTTAAATATTGGAACCAAAAGTTCCTTAGTCTCAAATGATCCTGCATTAAGCTTTGTTCTCTTCCATGTCTCAACCGGATCAAAGAGCATCAGTGATTCTTCCGTGGACAGATTTTTCTTCTTCCAAGCAGATGTAATCGGCTACTATTTTTACCAGTCTTCTTATTATAGATCCTATATATTTTTCTTGTTTCCCGGGTTGGTGATCTTCTCCGCATTTTCAGACAGCTTTATCTTAGGTATAAAATCACCTGTCTCCTCATTCATCACAGCAGCAAGCTTGTATACTCCTCCAAATGCCGGGCAGTCCTTTGAAGTAATAAGGTTTGTACCTACGCCCCATCTGTTTATTGTAGCACCCTGTAATTTCAATGATGATATAATATTCTCATCCAAATCATTTGATGCTGAAATGATTGCATCACTAAATCCCGCCTCATCAAGCATCTCCTTGGCTCTCTTTGAAAGATATGCAAGGTCACCGCTGTCAAGTCTGATACCGTAATTCTTTAAAGGTATTCCTGCCTCCCTCATCTCCTTAAATACAGTTATTGCATTCGGCACGCCTGATTTTAGGGTGTCATATGTATCTACCAAAAGTGTACAGGCTGTCGGGAAAGTCTTTGCATAGGTTCTGAAAGCTGAAAGCTCATCCGGGAAGCTCATTATCCAGCTGTGAGCATGTGTTCCAAGTATAGGTACGTCAAACATTCTTCCACAGAGTACATTACTTGTTCCTACACAACCTCCTATCACAGCCGCTCTTGCTCCGTAGATACCTGCATCAGGTCCCTGTGCCCTTCTAAGTCCGAACTCCATCACTCCGTCACCGTCTGCGGCTAAAACCACTCTTGCAGCTTTTGTCGCTATAAGTGACTGATGATTTATAATATTTAAAAGTGCTGTCTCAATAAGCTGTGCCTGCATTATCAGTTGCAATTACTTTTACAAGCGGTTCTCTTGGGAATATAACACTTCCTTCGGGTATAGCATATATCTCCTGTAAATTTAAAATCTCTAAGATACTCCAAAAAAATCATCTCTAAAAAGCTTCGTCTTTCTCAGATATTCAATATCTTCATTATCAAAATGTAAATTTTTAATATAATCTATCACCTGATCAAGCCCTGCACAGATAGAATATCCGTTTTTATTCGGGTTTGATCTATAAAACATATCAAAAATAACAGTTTCGTTTACATTGTTTTTCCAAAAAAAGTATCCCTGCATCATTGTAAGTTCATACAAGTCAGTCAATAATGTCAAATTTCTTTTTATCCATTCTCTTATTCCATCCTTTTTCCGGCAAATACACAAGCCTTTTTCTATATCAATCTATGCTTTATTCAATATATTGTCAAGCTAATTAATTTTAATCTAAGACAAAATCAATTGTTTTCATTAAATAATATAAGTCCGCCCTTTCTTTTTATGCCCTGTGTTCCACAATTCTTTGAAGTCAAACCATCTGTAACTTCCATAGCTTACAACTTTAACCATAAATTTTTTTCGCCGTCTTCCTCATAGCCTGTAAGTAAAAACCAGTGCCACACAAAAATCTTTGAATTTCGGGTTTTTATGCATCAGTACAAAGCATGGGCACAGGCATTTTATTATCTATCCGCTCTTTTACAACTTTGATAGCATCCTCTATAGAATTGTCACCTGCAAATTCTGATAAACTTATACTGTGTTCATCAATATCTTCTAAAAAAATCACTGATTCCGTCAACATAGATTTCAAGCCTGTCTATACCTGTCCATCTGGGTCTTAAATAGGGCTTTACATCATTTGAAAAAAATCAACGTATTCAAGTGCATTTACATTTTTCTATATCATATGGGTAAAGCTTATCCTTACCCAAATACTTTCTCATATAAACAAAGCTGTCATAGGCTGTTACACAGGCACATCCGCCTTTATTCATCCACAGATTTTTGAAATCTTCCTGATTCCATCCGTATTTTCCGTCAATATAAAAATAATCCAGTTCTTTTTTCATATTCTCTCTAAAATTTTAGAGCAATATAATACTCTAAAGTACCACATTGCTCCAACTAAAAATTTATAAATCTTCTTCACCAAGCAGATCTTCAAACTCTTCTTCATCAAGAAGCTCGTCAAAAGCATCTGCAACTATCTCATATTCTTCATCAGTCTCTATATTTGTAAGCTCAGGCTGTCCGTCTTCGGTCTCGGGTATCTGTAAAGATATACTGTACCTTCATCATTGTCATCCTCAGGCATTACAGCAATATACTCTCTGTCTCCGGCACTGAAGATATTGAGTACAACACATTCAAGTACTGTATCATCCTCAAGTGTTATTGAAACAGATACATTGCCTTCTTCTACAATACCGTTTTCAAATAAATTCTTATCGTCCATAGTTCTCCTTTATTTCACTTGACTGTTAAGGAAGTTTAAGACCTCTTGTTTATCCATCTTTAGTTGATTCTTCAACTCTTCAAGATTACCAAACTTCATTTCCGGTCTTATATATTTGTAAAGATATACCTCTATTTCTCTTCCGTAAAGGTTTGCTTCAAAGTTATAAAGGTATGTCTCAACTCTTGAAACATGATTCTTTTTATCGTTTTCAATACTTGGATTTGACCCTACATTTGTAAGTCCCAAATAAAGAGTATCATCATCACCTATTCTTACTCTGGATGCGTAAACTCCGTATTTTTGGCAGATGCTTCTCATTTGAAGGAAATATGTTTAAAGTCGGAAAACCTATAGTTGCTCCTATCTTGTTTCCCTCTTCAACAACACCGCTGATAGAGTATATTCCTCCAAGAAGCTTATTTGCTTCTTCCATATCACCCTCATCAAGCTTTTGATCTGATAAAGTCGAGCTGATATCATTTTGAAATCATCCTTTTCTTTTTCGATTATCTTTACATCAAATCCCAAAGTTTTTGATAATCTGTTCAAGAGCTCAACATTTCCGCTCTTTTTATATCCAAAAGCCGCATCATCTCCTGCAACTATCACAGCCATACCAAGCTTTTTGATAAGAATATCTGTCAAAAACTCTTCACCTATCAACTTTGCAATATTCATATCAAAAGGGTATTCTATATAATAGTCAATCCCAAGTTCTTCTAATTTTTCTTTGTCTTTCCACATTTGTAAATATCTGTGTGGTATGATTATTTCTTACAATATTTGACGGTAAAGTTTTTGAAAGAAAAAAACTACAGTCTTTAAGCCCTTTTTATTGGCCTCTTCCTTCAGTGTTCTGAATAATTTTTCTGTGTCCTCTATGCTCACCGTCAAATTTTTCCTATAGTAACAGCTGTTCTCTCTGTTATATTTATGTCTGTAGTATTTATAAATGTAATCACATTATCACCTATCTATAAAAAAACATCTTGAATGGCTTTAATTCATCCGATTCTTTTTATATATTGCAATAAATATGTCATTAGAATCATAGACTCTATATAAGTCACTGTCTTCAAAAATCTTTTTTCAAATTTTAATTTGTTTCCATTATGCAGATATTTATCAAAGTCAGGGAGGTATTTATTTTTGGCAGGAAGGAAAAATATTCTTCCACGCTCATTATCTTTTTGTCTATACTATCTCTCTCTGATTCCAGTTGTTTTAGGGTAATAGCCCCGTCTATATCAAATCTGTCCACTCTCTGTCTTATAAGCGACTCCATGCAGCCGCCCACAAAAAGTTTCTCTCCTATATCATTACATAAGGTTCTGATATAAGTTCCCTTAGATACTTTTTGCCTTAGAAATTTTACTCTAGGCAGATTAATATCTATTATTTCAATATCAAATATATTGACTTTTCTCGGCTCTCTCTTTACTTCCTTACCTTCTCTTGCCAGATCCACAAGCTTTTTCCCACCTACCTTTAATGCTGAATACATAGGTGGGAGCTGCATATATTCACCAAGAAACGAAGCTATTACCTCCTTAACTTCATCTCCTGTTAAATTTGAAGTGTCTTTTCTTGATAAGATCTCTCCTGAGGAATCCTGAGTATCCGTAGAAACTCCTAAAAGAAGTACCGCCTCATATTCCTTTGACTTATCAGTCAACATATCCGACAATACAGTAGCATTTCCTAACAGTACCGGAAGTACACCGACGGCATCCGGATCCAATGTTCCGGAATGCCCAATCTTTTTTTGCTTAAGAATCCCTCTCATCTTTGCTACAACATCATGAGATGTGAATCCCTTTTCTTTGAATATATTTATTATTCCGTTATAAGCGTTCTTAGCCATTCAATTCTTTCTCGATCATAGGCAATATAGTATTCTTTAGAATTTCGTCAGCCTTTCCATACACTGTAGCGCCTGCGGCTCTGATATGACCTCCGCCTCCAAGTGCTGCGGCTATGCTGCTTACATTCTTATTTATAGAGCGCAGACTTACTTTATATTCATCTTTTGCTGTACCGTACATGAATAATGCAATCTCTACACCGTCTATATTTCTAAGATTGTCTATGAATCCATCCATTTTCTTCTTATCTGAAAGATACTGATTCCATGTGTCATATTCCAAAACTCCGTAACAGCACTGTCCGTCAAATTCCAGTTTGGCATTTGTAAGTACAAGCCCCAAAAAGCTTACTTGCATTAAAGTCTTTTTTTGAAATATGTATCATCTATGATTTTTGTGAAATCAAATCCCTTTGATATAAGTTCACCGGCTATATCCATAGTTTCCTTTGTTGTGGATTGATATTTAAAAACTCCGGAATCATGAACTATGCCTGTGTATATACACATTGCAGTATCTACACTTACTTTATCACTATCCAGCAATGTATACAAGAGTTCACATGTAGAACTTCTAAAATCTTCCACAATATTGAACTTTGCAAATCTTGTATTGGTAATATGATGGTCAATACAAATACTTTGCATTGCACTGTCAAGCATTACACCTCTGCTGCCGAGCCTTTCTCTGTCTGATGCATCCAGAGAAATGAGCAGATCAGCCTCCATAAACGGGTCTTCACTTATCAGTTCAAACCCGTTCATGAATGCAAACTTTGTTGAAGGCTTTTCAAGACATACCTTTACCTGCTTACCTTCAAAATTCTCTATTATATAGTTATACAATCCCAATGAAGAACCTGTACAGTCTCCGTCAGGGCTCACATGACCTGTTATAGCTATATTTTTTGCATTTTCAATAAGCTCTATTAGTTTATTCATTGCCCTTCTCATCTTTTTTCATAACTTCATCTATCAGCCTATCCATTTTCATACCATAAGCCAAAGACTCGTCCAAAACAAATTTTAATTCAGGAGTATTTCTTAGGTTCAATCTTCTTGCAAGTTCTTTTCTTATAAATCCTGAAGAAGATTTAAGTCCTTGTAATGTCTTCTTAGATTGCTCATCATCACCCAATACGCTGACATAAATTGTTGCATACTTTAGGTCTGTAGTGACTTCTGCATCTGTTACACTGGTCATGGGTGCGACTCTCGGGTCCTTTTACATCACCTCTTATAATTTCAGATACAGTTTTCATCACCTCTGAGTTTATCATAGTAGACTTTAAACTATTCTTTTCTCATACATTCCTTTTCTCCGTTATGATCTTGGAACCTCTACCATAGCATATGCTTCTACCCGGTCAAATTCCTTGATATCATTAAATTTCTCAAATACAAGACCGCATTCATAGCCTGTAGCAACTTCCTTAACATCATCCTTAAATCTCTTAAGTGATGCAAGATTTCCGTCAAATATCTGCTCTCCGTCCCTTGTAATTCTAACCTTACAACCTCTTACAAACTTACCGTCAAGCACATAGCTTCGGCAATGCTTCCGACACCTGAAGCCTTGAATATCTGTCTGATCTCTGCATGTCCGATAACCTTCTCTTCGTATATAGGCTCAAGCATACCGTTCATAGCGCTCTCAATATCTTCAATCGCCTGATAAATAACTCTGTAAAGTCTAAGGTCCACATTCTCTCTCTCAGCTGTAGCCTTTGCCATCTGATCAGGTTTTACATTAAATCCGATGATAATTGCATTGCTTGCAGCCGCAAGCACAACATCACTCTCATTAATTGCACCTACACCGCCATGAATAACCTTTACAGCTACCTCATCATTTGAAAGCTTTGTAAGTGACTGCTAACAGCTTCTACAGAACCCTGAACGTCTGCCTTAACAACTATAGGAAGTTCCTTAACATTTCCGGCCTTAATCTGGCTGAAGAGATCGTCAAGTGAAAGTTTAGCCTTTGTATCTTCAATAAAGCTTTATTCTTGCTCTCTGAGATAAATGTTGCCGCAAATGCCTTAGCATCCTTATCGTTTTCTGTAGCTACAAATACTTCACCTGCATTCGGTACACTGTCAAGTCCCAAGATCTCAACAGGTGTAGAAGGTGTAGCCTCTTTTACCTTAACGCCTCTGTCATTCATCATGGCACGAACTTTACCTGAGCATGCTCCTGCCGCTATGAAATCTCCTACATGAAGTGTACCCTTTTGAACAAGAATTCTCGCTACAGGTCCTTTACCCTTATCAAGCTCCGCCTCTATTACAAGACCTCTTGCTTTTCTGTTTGGATTTGCCTTGAGTTCCTTAACTTCCGCTGTAAGTATTATCATCTCAAGAAGGTTTGAAATACCCTCTCCCGTCTTTGCTGATACCGGTACGAATATAGTGGAACCGCCCCAATCTTCAGGTATAAGCTCATACTCTGAAAGCTCCTGCTTTACCTTGTCAATATTTGCGGCCGGTCTGTCTATCTTATTGATAGCAACTATTATTTCAACTCCTGCCGCCTTTGCATGGTTTATAGCCTCTACAGTCTGCGGCATTACGCCGTCATCTGCGGCTACTACAAGTATTGCGATATCTGTAGCCTGCGCACCACGCATACGCATTGCCGTAAACGCCTCGTGTCCCGGTGTATCAAGGAATGTTATAGGCTCTCCGTTGATTTTTACCATATAAGCACCGATATGCTGTGTAATACCGCCGGCCTCTCTGCTGGTAACATTTGTCTTTCTTATTGCATCAAGAAGTGATGTTTTACCGTGATCGACATGGCCCATTACAACCACTACAGGCGGTCTTGGTACCAATGTCTCTTCCGGATCCTCAGCCTCCGCCAAAAGCTCTCCGATAACATCTACCTTCTCCTCCATAGTACAGATTACATCATACTCAAGAGCAATCTCTTCAGCCTGCTCGAAAGTAAGCTCGGTATTAAGTGTAACTATCTGACCTTTTAAGAAAAGCTTCTTAACAATTGTTGACGGCTGAAGCTTAAGCTTTGAAGCAAACTCCTTGATTGTAATTGTCTCAGGAATGATGATTTCTTTGATATCATCCTGTACCTCTTCAACCTTTTTGCTTTACAGGCATTATGAACGGATGCTTGCTTACCTTGCCCTTTGCAGGACCGTCCTCTGTTCTGTGCTTCTTATCGTTTTTTTATTATTCTTGAAGTTATTCTTATTGACTCTGTTTGAAGTCTTCTTTCCTAATCCGTCAAGTACAGGAACTCCCGCTGCAGAATCATTTTTCTTAAATCCCTGCTGCTTATTGTTTCCGAAACTTCTGCGGTATTCTCATCCTTTGAGAAATCTTTATTTCTGTCATTTCTGTTGTTTCTGTCATTTGAACCTTGGAAGTTTTTATTGTCTTTTCCGGCAAAGTTTCTGTTTCTGTCATTGTTTCTGTCATTACTTCTTTCGCCGTCCTTACCTCTGGCATTTCTGTCATTCTTGAAATTGCCCTTTTGATCCTTATCTTTATTGAAAGGCTTTTTTTATCTCTGTTTTGCGGACGGGAATCCTTGCCTCTTGCCTTATCTCTTTCTTCTCTTTCCTTGAAGATATTTCTTATAGGCTGTACGCTTTCCTTAGCCTTTTTAGCCGCTTCCATCTCTGCATATACATTCCTTGGCTTAGCAGGCTCAGCGCTTTCCATAACAGGTGCCTCTGTCTTATTCTCCTCAGCAACAGATGCTGTGTTTTTCAACATGGGCTACAGGCTCTTTTGCTGCAACAACCTCCTCTGTCTTTACTGATTCTACTGCTCTTTCTTCAGCCTTTGTTTCTTTTTGCAATATCAGATTTTATCTTCTCCTCTGAAGCTTTCTTTACAGGCTGCTTTGTAGCCTCTGCATCCTTTTTGTATTCTTCTTAGGTGCCGCCGAAGACTTTGAGCCTGACTTTTTTGTAGCCATCTGCTGTGCATTCTGTGGTCTGAATACTACAACCTTTTTCTTCGGCGCTTCCTCCTTCTTTCCTTCTGATACTTCCTGTGTGGTCTCTACCGTTCTATTGTTTTCCATATTTTCTTTATTACTCACTGTTTTTATTTCCATCTATATTATTGAATTTTTTTCTCTAAACATTTTTTTCTTCATCAGCTGATATATTTGACATGGCCACTTTAGATATGCCCTTCTCCTTCAAATATGCTATCAACTCATTATTATTTTTGCCTATTTCTTTTGCCAGATCGTTTACTCTCAATTATCATTCCTCCGTGATTTTTTTAATATTGCATTTTTAAATCCGTCCTCAGTCAATGTTATTGATGATCTAAGCCCTTTGCCCAAAAATCATTCCCAAAAGCTTCCTTTGTAGAATATATTAATATCGGTATACGATAAAATTTACATTTATCCTCGAATTTCTTTTTAGTGTTTTCAGATGCATCTGCTGCTATTATTACCAGTTTGGCTTTGCCCGACTTTATACATTTTTCAACCGAAAAACTCTCCTGACACCACCTTGCCCGCTTTCATTGCAAGACCAATTAAATTTAGTACTTTTATCTCTTGTCAAGTTCTGCCATCTCCTCACTAAGCTTTACTAAAAACATCTGTATCCACATTCATTTTTAAATGCTCTGTTAAGTCCCTTTGTTTTTTATGGCCTTTTTGCAGACAATCTATATTGTTGCATATATAAGCACCTCTACCGTTTGCTCTGCCGGTACTGTCAAGAAGCATTTCTCCATCCGGTGTCTTCACTATTCTTATCAATTCTTTTTTAGGCTTTGACTCATTACATCCGATGCATTTTCTTTGAGGTGTTTTTATTCTTTTAATGTCGTTGTCATCTTCTGTTTCTGCCTCAGCATCTAATTCATCATTTTCATATGACTCATCATCTATGAGCGTATCCTCATCAGACATATCATCGCTTCCATCCAAAGAATCAAATACTCCCAACTCTCTTGCCTGACTCTCACTCTTTATATCTATCTTATATCCTGTAAGTCTTGCTGCAAGCCTTGCATTCTGTCCTTCCTTACCGATAGCAAGTGAAAGCTGATAGTCAGGAACTATTACATCTGCTTCTTTTGTTTCCTCATCTGCTACTACGGCAATTACCTTTGCAGGTGAAAGAGCATTCTCTATCAAATATCCCGGATTGTCGTCCCAGTTTACTATATCAACCTTTTCGCCTCTAAGCTCTTCTACTACAGCATTTACTCTGACACCGTCAACACCTACACAGGCACCTACCGGGTCAATATCTGCCTCATGACTGTATACCGCAATCTTAGTTCTGGATCCGGCTTCTCTTGAGATTGACTTTATCTCTACCACGCCGTCTCTGATTTCAGGTACTTCAGACTCAAAAAGTCTCTTTACAAACTCAGGATGTGTTCTTGATACTGAAATTCTTGGCCCCTTTGGATTATCCTTTACTTCAAGTACAAACACCTTTAATCTGTCTCCGAGCTTTAACTCTTCGCCTTTTACCTGCTCACTCTCTGCAAGTACGGCATCTATTCTTCCAAGATTTATTGCAATATTCTTACCCATAAATCTTGTTACCGCACCGCTTACTATATCTCTTTCCTTTGTATAGTAATCGTTGAATATAACTTTTCTTTCTTCTTCTCTTATCTTTTTGTAAGATAACATTCTTTGCAACTCCGCCGCTATTCTTCCAAATTCCTTTGAAATCACAGGTACCAGCACTGTATCCTTAATACTTAAATTTGGATTTTTGCATTCTCGCATCAGCAAGTGAGATTTTTGTTGCCTTTTCTTCAATAGTAGGTTTGCTTCCCAAAGTCTCTACAACTTCTTTTTGCCTGTATGATTGAATAATCGCATGTATCCGGATTTACGCTTACCTTTACATTATCCGCTGTTCCGAAATTATTTTTACATGCGGAGATTAAAGAATTCTCAATTGCTTCCAAAAATTGCTGCTTTTGCTTATGTTTTTCTTTTTTCCAAGAGATCAAAGTGCCTCCAGTAATTCCTTATTCATCCTTAGTATTATCCTCCGTTAAAAATCTATTTTTAATCTAATGTTTGCAATTTCTTTCTTAGTAAAGACTTCATCATTATCTTCGGTTTCTATGGTAATATTTTCCCCGTCAAAGTCTTTTAATATTCCCTCGAAATCTTTTACACCGTCTCTTGCCTTGTAGAGCTTAAGTTCAACTTCCTTTCCAAGTTCTCTTAGGAAATCCTTATCCTTTTTTTAATGTTCTTCCGAGCCCCGGAGAGGATACCTCCAAAATATACCCTCTTCTATAAAGTCTTTTTCATCCAGCCAGTCACTAAGACGCCTTGAAATATCGACACAGTCATCTATTCCTATGCCACCTTCCTTATCCATATCACAGTATGCTCGTAAATAGTACTCGCCCGCCTCTTTGACAAACTCTACATCCACTACCTCAAATTGCAGCTCATCGCTAAGTTTTTCCAAGAACTCTTCCGTTCTTTTTACATAAGTTTCGCTTTTACTCATTTCTATCCTTTCATATGCATAAAAAAGTGGACCAACCGGTCCACTTTCCTGTCAAACATATTTTAATAACTATAGCACATTCCTTACATAAATGCAAGGGGGAAATCAGATTTTATGCTTACTTGACCCAATTACATACTCCTAAATTTGGTACTCTCATAAACTCTTTAATGTTGTCGGTTACTATAGAATAACCTAGCGACTGCGCATGAGCAGCTATCATCATATCAAGAGGACCTATCGGTGTTCCTTGTTTTTCCAAATATGTCCTTATCTTTCCATAATTATTTGCTGCATTAATATCAAAATCCGACACCTCTATATTCGACAGCAGTAATGTCAGCGCAAGTCTGTTTTTATCAACTGCCATACTTTTCTCGACACCGTGTATAAGCTCCGCATATGTTATAGCGGAAATACATATTTCCGTAGGATCATGTCTTTTCAGTTCTTTTACTACACTCTCCGGTTTGTTCTTTATTATATATATGCATATATTTGTATCCAGCATATATCTCATAGTTCTTCTCTCTTTTTGAACCGGGTTTTCTCCTCTGTCAACCATAAAATCATCTGAAAATATATCTATGGCTGTAATAAATGAATCCCACTTACTGTTTTTCGGCAATAAAATCAATACATCGCCAATTTTATTTACCATAACTTCATCACAGCAAAATCTATACTCCTTAGGCAATCTTACCGCCTGACTTCTACCATTTTCAAAAATTTTTGCTGACAACATAAAATCACCGTCCTTTCACAAATAGTATATATCAAGATATATATCACATCAACAAGTATATTATTCCCTTATAAAGCATCCTTACTTTGTATATCCCATCTCCTTTTTCAAAGGCGATTATCAAATTTCTGTTTTTGTATCTCAATATCACTCAGCATATTGTCGTTAAATTGTTTTGCAGGTATGGTTCCGTAATACCAACTGCGTGAATTGAAAATAGTTTTGCAATCCTGCATCATCAAACATCCTTCCATGTCTTGCATAGATTTCATTTCTTGCAAAGGCGACATTGCTCGGCACTAAATCCTGCCAATTCACCTTTATCAAGTACTCTTAAGCTGCTGTCCGGTAAAATAAATTCATTGTTTGTTGCAACTGTACTTGGCACTGTAGCAGGTTGTACAGTCTGTGTAGTCAGGGGCTTCTATCTGTGTTTGTGTTGTTACATCCACCTCCTCGCTTTCTTTTTCCTTAGCTCTTCTCTCCTTTTCCTTTTCTCTTTTTGATGACTTGCTCTTTTTATCAAGTACACTTTCCTGATTCGTATTATCATCAATTGATATACTGATAACTCCTGTCTGAATCAATGCAAACAAAATCAAAAGGAGTGCAAGGATAATACCCGATATTGTAATAAATACAATTTTTATACCCTTATTCTTCTTAGGTTTTTCAGTCTGATTTGCACCTGTTATCCTGCCTTCATCTTTTTTTAGATTTACACCGGCCGCAGTATTGACATTTCCTCTACTTTCATCCTTCTTTACAGGTTCACCGCAGTTTGTGCAGTAATTCATTCCATCTCTGACTTGCTTTCCACATTTTTGAACAAAACATGCTCATTCTCCCTTATCTTCTTTATATAATAATTTTATCATAATTAATTTACGATTACTATATAATCGGACTTTATTCGTGATTTACACTTAATATTTTAAGATGTATAATATTAATAATAAAGTAAGGAGTTTTATTGGATATGAAGAAAGTCGTAATCGCTGTTACTTTTCCTGGCTCTTTCGGTTTCTATGACTGCATGCGGACTTGGTGACAAGGGCAGTCTAAAGAAGATAACTGAAGGTCAGGAGTTCAACGCATGGGAAATGGACCTGGTCGAAAAGCTTGAATCTTACGGTCTGGAGGACAATGAAAAAGAGAGACTTCTAAATATTGATGCCGAATGTGATAATATCAGGGGACAATGATTACAAGAATCAACTTTTGATAGCAAAAAGCTCGTCAAACTCAACTCACAAATAGAAGCAAGAATCGAGACTTCAGCTAAAGAGATTATAGAAAAGTTTGAAAAAAAGCTGATGTACCCTATGCTTCAGAAGATGAAAAGAAAAACTTACAGAGTACAAAGAGATCATTTCCGAGATGTTAAATAATCATGATTTTGTCAATTTCAAGGAGGTTTCAGAAAACTGGAGCCGGCTTGTAGAATACTCAAGCACAAAACTTACCGGCCTTGATGTAAATATAGTACAGTTTGATTATACAAATTATCCTACTGTACGAATGTATGTGGATGTAAAGGACTCATCAGGAAATGTTGTTACAAATCTCTCACCAAATATGTTCTATGTCTCTGAAAAAAATGTTGCAAACGGCAATTTTCAATCTGTTGATATAAAGCATATTTCAATGCTGGATGAAAAACAGGCACTGAATATTGATATGGTAACAGATACCAGCGCAAGTATGGAGGGCGAAAGGCTCTACAGTGCAAAAACTGTAATGTCAACCTTCCTTGACACAGTACAATTCAATGTCGGAGATAAAGTTAAACTTACCGAGTTTAATTCATATATTGACAAAAGCGGTGTCTTTACATCAGATAAAAATGCATTAAAACCAAAAAGATTTTTTTCCTATATAGCTTCAGGTCAGACAAAGTTATATGATACATTGATTTATGCGGTTCAGGATGTATCCGGTATTTCCGGAGCGAAATGTGTGTTGGCATTTACAGATGGTGAAGATGTCGGTAGCTATAATACAGCAAATGATGTCATAAACATGGTGTCTTTATATAAAATACCGGTCTACATAGTCAGAATAGGTGATAATTACAGTGCAAACGATTCCGATCTGATTCAAATTACCTCTGCTTCCGGCGGTGAATTTAAATATTTTTCATCCTTCGGAATGGATATGGGGAATTTCTATAGCAGTATCTACAAGGGTATGAAGCAATACTATGAGATAGAATATGAGATGCCTGATGCAACAAATTATACTGATAAGAGAGATATAGATGTGTATGTAAAGGGGGATGGCGTAGGCGGAAGTTCAAATGTTGAGACAAGTGCCGGCACAGATTTCTTTAATACTCTTCTGGGAAATTTCTTAAGAAGCTATATTGAAGACATGAATAATCACAGCTATAATCAAATGGCAAATAAGGTTGATGAAAATGTGTCTCCTACAGATACTTCAAGTATCAAATATCAGATGACCAAGCAAGTGACAGGAGGTTTTGCAAATGTACTTAGCGAAAGTCTTATGTCTTACAATATAACCTCTATCACTGTAGTTGATGAAAACACAATAAAACTTGCAGCAAATGAAGACTATGATGTTATACTTGATAAAAATACTCTTCATTTACAGGTGATAAATTAACACAGGTCAATACAGCCCTATATAGAAATTCATGGAATGTGAATGCTGACAGTCAGATACGCATCTGGGAAAGAGTAAACCAAAAAGCCTGAATATATTTTTAAAAGAAAAGGCAGTGACGGTGTATGGAGATTTTTCGCAATACTCTGTTGACCCGGCTTCCAATGCTACCATAGTAATATATGATGCCATGGTAATCTACTAAATAAAAACTCCTTAGCAGCTTTTTCCTTACTAAGGAGTTTTTTTATATTTATATTATTTTAAAAAAACCGAAACCTGCGGCTATCGCTTTGGCATCCGCATCTGCCCATTTATTTATCAAATCAGATTGCATAGCCTTTTTTTCTAACCTCAGGTACTGAGTGAAAACCGTGTTCTACTATCATTCCCGGCACTCCTGCAAGGTTTGCACCTCTAAGTACTCCGTAATAGTCTCCGTTTTCTCCCATTCTGTAGTATACACTTCCGTTTATTGTGATACTGTCATTCTTAGCAACAGACCACTCACTTAAAGAACCTTTCTTTACAGAATCAAAATCCTTGCTCTTTGAAAGCCCTTCATTGAAATTTACAATTGATAGATTTTTCACCTGTCTTGTTTGCTATATTTATACATAGCTCACTTTCTTTTGCAAGAAAATTTAATATTATCAAAGGCTTATTTATTGCAATAGGCTGTGTATTTGTAGGATATCCGTTTGCATGTGAATTATTGGAATTGGTATGCAATGATATGAACAAATCGGCACCTGCTCTGCCTGCCATATCTCCTCTGAGTGAAATATGTCCTCCGTCCAGATTTTTATCTGTAAAGCCGTCAATTGTAATGCTTTTCTGTTGTTCTGGTAAGTACACAAGATATACCGTAGTTTTTTTCTTTAAGCTGTCTCTTAAAGTAAGACCCAGCTTTAATACCGCCATAGATTCTGAATAGCCATAGCCATCCTCTCCCTCTATCGCATTATTTGTTTGGAAATGTCCGGGATCAATACATATAAGTACATTACTTGCAAATATTGATTTTCCCCTTATCTGTTTTCCGTTTTTTAAATATGCATCTACTCTGTACTCATATCTGACATAACCTTTTGCATTGATTTTTATCAGTATAGGAAATATTTCTCGTATTATTTGAATCCTTAGATGATATTCTCTTTATTTCTTTGAAGTCCTTTGCAGTTACATCCTTTCTAAGAATTATATATCTGCTCACTTCATTTATACCGTTACTGCTAAAGACCAGATTTATCTCATTTTTTTGATTTTCTTTCAAAATCCAGACTGTCGAGTGCGGCTTTTTACATTTGCCTCTGCAGCATATGTTGCCCTTCCGATAAACAAAAAAAGGCAAATATGCATGCGAACAGGACAAATATAATTCTATTCTTATTTGATACATTCATAGATTAGAACATTGGTACAACCGCACCATCGTACTTGCTTTCTATAAACTTCTTTACATCATCACTCTCAAGAGCCTTTATAAGTGCAAGGATTGCATCTGATTTCTCATCACCCGCTCTTACTGCTATAATATTTGCATATGTAGTAGCGGCAAGTGACTTTGAATCCTCTATAGCGAGTGCATCGCTCACCTTTAATCCGGCTTCAATAGCGTAGTTTCCGTTTACGACAGCAACATCAACATCTTTAAGTGTTCTTGCAACCTGTGCAGCCTCAATCTCCTGAATATCAAGATTCTTTGGATTTTCAACAATATCCTGCTTTGTAGCATTGATACCTGCACCCTCTTTTTAACTTTATAAGTCCGTTTTGCCTCAAGTAAGAGTAATGCTCTTGCCTCATTTGTAGCATCATTCGGCACTGAAATTTTTCGCACCGTCTGCAAGAGCATCAAGTGATGCAGTCTTTCCGGCATAGATACCGAAAGGCTCATAATGAATTGCACCTGCTGAAACAAGAGTTGTATTGTGCTCCTTGTTGAAGTTCTCAAGATATGGATAATGCTGGAAGTAATTTGCATCCAATTCCTTTGTATCAAGGGCCACATTTGGCTGAATATAATCATTATACTCAACTATCTTTAAATCATAGCCTTCTTTATTTAAAACTGTTCTTGCAGCTTCTAAAAATCTCTGCATGTGGTGCCGGAGTTGCTCCTACAACTATTGTCTGCAAATCCTTGCTTGCGCTCTCACTTGCAGCCTCACTCTTTGATTCTGCCACAGTCTCACTTGTATTTGTATCTGCAGCCTTCTTTCCACATCCTGCAAGTGCAAAGTGATACTAAACCTAATGCTAATAATATTCTTTCATTTATTATTCCTCCTTAAATTTCATATACAATTTATAGACCATACTGTATGTTCTGTCAATGATTTAGCTCACAGATGTTTATAGTCTTTTTATAACCTGTTATATTACCTGATTCTCTTATCGGAGCTCTTTGAACTTCTCATAAAGATTTCCTGTATTATTTGAACAAGAATTACAAGTATTGCAAACCGTTATAAACATTATATCGGTCTGGTATCTGTAATATCCGTAGTTTATAGCGATTGTTCCAAGACCGCCACCTCCGGTAAATCCGGCCATTGCCGAATATCCGAGTATTGTTGTAACTGATATTGCAGCCCCCACAAGCAGTGAAGGTTTAGACTCAGGTAAAAGCACTTTAAAAATTATCTGAGCATTACTTGCTCCCATTGACTTTGCGGCCTCTATTACTCCTGCATCCACCTCTTTGAGTGAAGACTCAACCATTCTGGCTATATAAGGTGCCGCAGCTATTACAAGCGGAGGTATAACTGCAACAGGCCCTATAGATGTTCCCACTATAATTCTTGTTAGTGGTATTACCATAATAAGCAGAATCATAAAAGGAACGGATCTTATCAGATTTATGATCATTCCCAAAACTCCGTTAAGCTTCGGCATAGGCTTTATACCTGTATTATCTGTAACAACCAAAATAACTCCAAGCGGTATGCCTATTACATATGAAAAGAATGAAGAAGCAACAGTCATCAACAAAGTCTCAAAAAGACCTTTTATAATCATTGCAACCATATTATATCAGCTCCTTTCCTTCCAAAAATTCATGGTAAACCACGCCTATACTGTCAAGATATCTCTTCGCCTTTGCGGCTTCCTCTTCACCTGAAATCTGAACTATCATATGTCCCACAGCTGAACCGCCTATATCTTTAGTCTGAGCATATAGTATATTTACAGGAATCCCACATGACAATATCATATTTGAAAGCACAGGTTCAAATGAACTTCTTCCGTCAAACTCTATTCTCAGTTTAACTCCGGATACAATCTCCCTATTGGGCAATGCATCACCGAGTATAAGCTTCTTTCCGATATCAGACTGAGGATTGGCAAATATATCCTCTACTTTTCCCATTTCGGCAATTTTACTGTTCTCAATGATTGCAACTCTGTCACATATGCTTTCTATAACTTTCATCTCATGGGTAATCACTATAACTGTGATCCCCATTTTTTTATTGATATCTTTTATAAGATCAAGGATCTGCTGTGTAGTGTTTGGATCAAGTGCTGATGTGGCCTCATCGCATAGTAACAGCTTTGGATTTGTGGCAATTGCTCTGGCAATAGCCACTCTTTGCTTTTGTCCACCTGAAAGCTGTGCCGGATAAGCTTTTTCCCTGTCTGAAAGACCTACCAGTTTAAGAAGTTCTCTCGCTCTTTTCACTGCCGTGACTCTTGGAACACCGCTTATTTCTAAAGGAAAGCACACATTATTCAGTATATTTCTCTGTGAAAGTAAGTTGAACTGCTGAAATATCATTCCCATATTCCTTCTTACACTTCTTATACCGTACTCACCCATCTTCTTTAGAGGTTTACCTTCAAAGTAAACATCTCCTTCTGTCGGTACTTCAAGATAATTGATACATCTTACCAAGGTTGACTTACCTGCACCGGATAGACCTATTATTCCAAATATCTCTCCTCTGTTTATATCAAGATTTATATTGTCCAGGGCTTTTTACATCTCCATTTTTTTGTATGAAAGACTTTTGCCCATGGCTTTTTAAGCTAACAATAGAATCCATACTCCCCCTTACTCACACAACTCCACAATTGACTGTGCAAATATTTTTTTGCTGAAGCTATAAGTTCATCTATTACAACAAACTCATCAGCTCCATGCATTTTTGTATCTGTTCCCGGGAACACTGCACCGAATGCAACACCGTTTTTGAATATTGTGGACATAGGTACCGCCTCCCATGGCAATACATTTCTCCCTTAAGACCTGTGTAGTCCTCATATATTGAGAGCAATGTCTTTACAAATGGCGAATTTCCATCCACCTCATGCGGTGCTATTACAGAGTTATTTAAAAATTCCACATCAATATCACTAAACTTATCTCTAACAGTCTTTAATATCTTATCACCGTCACCACTTACAGGAATTCTGCTGTCGAAGAAACCGTGCATTATATTATTCTTTAAGCTGAGCATTGAAAAAGCAAGTGTAAGTGCACCACTTCTCTCATCCTCTACAGCAATTCCCATTGCCTCGCCCCTTTGTATCTCCATGCGGCATAAGAGAGTACAATTTCTTTATTGTCTCTATCTTCTTTGAAGGTGAGAAATCAAGTCTGCAAAGCAGTTCCAAAAGTCCTGTAATCGCATTGTTACCATTGTCAGGTGTGGATGCATGTGCATTGGCTCCAAGTGCTGTGATTTCAAAAACAGGTACCAGGTCATACTTAAACTGTATACCTGTTTCTTTGGTTACTTCTTTAGCTTTAGCTTCAACTTCTTCTATATCGAATCCTTCTATAACTGCTTTAGCCTTTGGTGGAACCACATTTACCTTTGTACCTGCTTCGATACTTACAAGTCTTTTTTCACCTGCATCTTCAAGAGCGGCTGAAAACTCACCATGTAACTGTCCTTTTTCAATATTCACTACGGAAATTCTCCATCCGGTGAGAATGTCATAGGTGCTTCCTTTTCTTTTTGTATAATAATGCTTTATGCAGCTGCTGCCACACTCCTCATCTGTACCCAAGACAAGTCTTACATTTTTACTTACAGGTATATTCAGATCCTTAACCGCACGAAGCGCAAAAAGTGCCGCAACTGCCGGACCCTTATCATCAGAAGTTCCTCTTCCGTATATCTTTCCGTCTATTTCCTTAGGATCAAAAGGACCTGTAACGCTCCAGCCTTCACCCTCCGGTACGACATCCAAATGTGCAAGTATATCAAGCCCCTTTTCCTTATTGTTAAGATCTATTGCACCTACATAATTATCATAGTTTGTTATGTCAAAACCGTACTTTTGTGCAATACTGAGTGCCATAGTAAGTGCTCTTTTAGGGCCTTCACCAAATGGTGCACCCTCCACATACTCTCCTTTTTGTACTGTTGATAGAGCAGAGCTTAATGATATCGGCTACCATCTCATCTCTGTGCTCATCTATATATTTTTCTATTTCCTGTCTGTATTTTTCTCATAATATTCCTTTCTTAGTTCTTTTCCGAACTCACTTAAAAACCAGTCCTTCATTTCTTTCCTCAACCATTCTCACACTCCAAGGATGTGTAAAAAAATAAGAAGCGGACGGTCTTTAAGATCTTTGATCTTTTTCATATCACTTGTTCCCTGTATCTTATCTATATCTACAGTAGATGTTTCATCTATCCATCTTATATGCTCGTAAGGCAGTTTATCAAGTTTTACATCTACATTATATTCATTTTTCAGTCTGTAAAGCAATACTTCAAACTGAAGCACACCTACTACTCCGACTATTATCTCTTCCATTCCGGTATTGTACTCCTGGAAAATCTGGATTGCACCCTCCTGAGCTATCTGATATACACCTTTTAAGAATTGTTTTCTCTTCATGGTGTCTACCTGACGTACCCTTGCAAAATGCTCAGGTGCAAAAGTAGGTATACCCTCAAACTCAATATTATTTACAGTTGCAAGTGTATCACCTATACCAAATATACCCGGATCAAATACTCCGATAATATCTCCGGCATATGCCTTTTCAACTATTTTTCTCTCATCCGCCATCATTTGAGTGGACTGATTAAGCTTTATTTTCTTATTTCCCTGTACATGGAAAAACATCCATACCTGCATCATATTCACGGAGCAGATTCTCATAAAAGCTATCCTGTCTCTATGTGCCTTATTCATATTTGCCTGAATCTTGAATACAAAGGCTGAGAAGAACTCATCCTTCATAGGATCTACAAATCCCTCATGAGTCTTCCTCTTAAGCGGTGAAGTAGTCATTTTTAGGAAATGCTCAAGGAAGGTCTGCACTCCGAAGTTTGTAAGAGCCGAGCCGAAAAATACAGGGCTCAGTTCACCTGCGGACACTCTATCCATATCAAGATCATCACTTGCACCGTCCAAAAGCTCTATATCTCCCCTAAGTATATCAGCATAGTCAAATCCTATATAATCATCCAGCTTACTGTCCTCAAGGTCAATAACCTGTGTATCAACTTCCTTCATTCCGGCATGATTTGCAGTAAACTTATTTATAAGTTTAGTCTGTCTGTCATATACTCCCTTGAAGTTTTTCCCCGATCCGATCGGCCAGTTCACGGGACATGTTCTGATACCGAGCACATTCTCTATCTCATCCAAGAGTTCAAAAAGGATCTCTCGCCTCTCTGTCAAGCTTGTTTATAAATGTAAATATAGGTATCTTTCTCATTACACAGACCTTAAAAGTTTTTATAGTCTGTGCCTCAACGCCCTTACTTGCGTCTATCACCATGACTGCAGAATCTGCCGCCATAAGTGTTCTGTAGGTATCCTCGGAGAAGTCCTGATGTCCCGGTGTATCCAAAATATTGATACAAAATCCCTCATAGTTAAACTGCATAACAGATGAAGTTACAGATATACCTCTCTCCTTTTCTATCTCCATCCAGTCACTTACCGCATATTTGGCTGTCTTTTTCCCTTTTACACTTCCTGCTAAGTTTATGGCTCCACCATAGAGCAAAAACTTCTCTGTCAATGTGGTTTTTTTCCGGCATCCGGGTGTGATATTATGGCAAATGTTCTTCTCTTACTTATTTCTCCAAAGTTCACTTAAAAATTCCTCACTATCTCATCAAATATCTTTTCTGCCACTTCCAGTTTTGACAGCTTATCAAGTATTATCTCTTTATCTTTTGTAAATATGGTAACTACATTTTGTATCGGTTCCGAATCCTGCTCCCTCAACCTTTACATTATTTGCAACTATCATATCCACGTTTTTTTCTTTTGCCAGTTTATTCTTTGAGTTCTCTTCCATATTTTTCGGTTTCCATGGAAAATCCGCAGATAAACTGCTTTTTTTAGGATTATTTTTCTTTTCTCTCACCAAGTTCCTTTTAATATATCTTTTGGTTCTTGAAAGTTCAATAGAAAGATCTCCGTCTTTTTCTTTATCTTTTTCATCACTGTAGTTTGCAGGTGTATAATCCGCAACGGCCGCAGCCTTTTATAATAATATCCTGTGAATCTGAAATCTTCATTATCTCTTCATACATATCCTCTGCCGATTTTATATCTATTCTGTTTTATAAAATCAGGTACAAAAGACATTTGACGGCCCCGTTACCAGACTTACTTTTGCGCCTCTGTATGCAGCCATCTTTGCAATCTCCACACCCATCTTACCGGTGGAATTATTTGATATATATCTTACAGGATCTATTGCCTCTCTTGTCGGTCCGGCACTTACACATACTTTCTTTCCTACCAGATCCTTTTTTTAGCATATACTCCTCTTTTGATATATTCTATGAGCATCTCAGGTTCCGGCATCTTCCCGGCTCCGCTATCTCCACATGCCAGATGACCGCTTGCAGGCATAATGATATCCATTCCATAGGTTCTAAGTTTTCATAATATTGTGTTTTTACAACCTTGTTTTTCAAACATGGTTGTATTCATGGCAGGTGAAACCACTATAGGACATCTCATTGCTAAAGCTGTTGTAGTCAGCATATCATCCGCAATACCGTTTGCAAGCTTTCCTATAACATTTGCGGTGGCGGTGCACAAGGAATACATCCGCCCACTTTCCAAGCTCTATATGATCAACCTTAAATTCAAAATTTCTGTCAAATGTATCGGTATATACTTTTTGTGCTGTCAAGGTTTCAAATGTCATAGGAGTAATGAACTGACATGCATTTTCAGTCATTATCACTTTTACATTGGCCCCCTGTTTTTTAACATACTGGCAAGATTTGCAATTTTATATGCAGCAATCCCCTCCCGGTTACACCAAGTAATATATTTTTATTTTTTTCAGCATAAAAGCCTCCACAATTCTTAATTTTTGTTTAGATATAACGCTTACACGATTATACGCTATTTTATTATTGCAAGCAAGAACAGAGATTAGTATACTTTATATAAAATAAAAGCTTTTATTGATGAATACTGCAACACTTTACCTGTCCGGTATATATACTTTAAAAAGCCTTAAATCTACTTACTTAAGAAGGATAATTTTATGATATTAGCAATCGATATGGGTAACACAAATATTGTCATAGGCGGTATAGACAATACAAAAACATATTTTCTTGAAAGAGTAACCACCTATACTACCAGAACCGACCTTGAATACTCAATGTATATCAAAGGAATACTTGATATACATGGAATAAAGCCTTCAGATATAGAAGGTGCAATTCTTTCAAGTGTAGTTCCTCCTCTTAATGAGACCATCAAAAATGCAATCAAGAAAATAATCGGCATTGAATGTATGCTTGTAGAGTCAGGTATGAAAACAGGATTAAATATCTTGACTGACAATCCCAAAGCGGTCGGATCAGATATGATAGTTGATGCTGTAGCCGCAATGGATGAATATCCTCTACCGCTTGCAATTATTGATATGGGAACAGCCACAACCATATCTGTAGTTGATAAAAACGGTAATTATGTAGGTGGAATCATTCACCCGGGACTTCGTATCTCAATTGATACATTAAGTTCAAAAACCGCACAACTTCCTCAAGTCAATCTTGATATGCCTAAAAAAGTTATAGGCAAGAACACCATTGACTGTATGAGAAGCGGTATTTTATTCGGACATGCAGGTATGATGGACGGCATCATCTCACGTATGGAAGAAGAAATCGGAGAAAAGTTAAATGTAGTTGCCACCGGAGGTCTTGCTCCTTTTGTGACACCTCTTTGTACACATGATATCATCGTAGACGACAACCTTTTGCTCAAAGGACTGCTAAAATTATATATCAAAAATCATGTATAAAGCACAACAAAGCCTTGGAAAGTCTCCAAGGCTTATTATTTCATTATTTCTTTCTCTTTTTGAAGTCAGGTACATTTATCTTAGCATCACCTGTTCTTACAGGTCTTACGCTAGGCTGCTGTCCAAATGAATAGTTTCCGTTGTAACCCTGATTATTCGGATTTTGATTATTCATACCCTGATTGTTTGTAGTATTCAAATTCTGATTATTAATCTCGGTTTGATACTGACCGTAATTTCCTGTATATCCGCCGTTATAACCACCTTCTGAATAGGTCTCTCCCATATGGCTTGCAGTAGGATTTATATAATTATTCTGCTCCTGCTGATTTTGAACAGCTCTATCCATACCTGCCGGATTTATTCCCTGTAAATACCCATCATTTCTCTTAGGCATATGATCGTTTTGATGCTTATTGTTTACATCTCTGATCAGTTCTCCCTACAGGAGTGTCATTTATTGCATTGGTTACACCTGTCGCAATAACTGTTATCTTCACAGTATCAGGCTCATTATCATTACATGAAGCACCGAATATAATATTAGCCTCTTCGCTTACAAGCTCACGAACATAATCTGTAGCTTCATAAGCTTCTATAAGGCTTACATCTCCTGATACAGATATGAGTACATGAGTAGCATTATTAATGCTTGTCTCAAGAAGAGGTGAAGAAACTGCAGCCTTCACAGCATCAAGAGCCTTATTATCTCCTGAACCATATCCTATTCCGATATGAGCAAGTCCCTTATCCGTCATTACTGTTTGCACATCTGCAAAGTCAAGATTAATTATAGCAGTCTCACTTATAAGATCTGTTATACCCTGTACGCTCTGCTGTAAAACCTCATCCGCCTTTTTTTAAGGGCATCAGGCATAGTGGTCTTTCTGTCTACAATTTGAAGTAATTTTTTTCATTAGGTATTACAATCAAAGTATCTACAAACTGCTTTTAACTGCTCAATACCTTCAAGAGCATTCTTCATTCTCTGTCTACCCTCAAAAGGGAAAGGCTTTGTTACTACACCTACAGTAAGTATGCCAAGTTCTCTTGAAGCCCTTGCAATAACCGGTGATGCACCTGTTCCTGTTCCACCACCCATTCCACATGTAACAAAAAAACCATATCTGCATTCTTCAGTTTATTTGTGATATCCTCGATATTCTCTTCTGCCGCCTTCTCTCCAACTTCAGGCTTTGCTCCGGCGCCAAGACCCTTTGTAAGCTTCTCTCCTATCTGTATGATAGTTCCCGCTTTACAATTAACAAGGCCTGTTTATCGGTATTTACTCCAATAAATTCCACGCCTTCAACATTTTTCATCAATCATTCTATTTTACGGCATTATTTCCGCACCTCCGACACCAACTACGATAATCTTCGCTGCATTCTCATTTACCGGCTTATTTATTTCTAACACAGATATATTCCTCCTGTACCCCTACACTTAAGCAAACTCTCATCTTATAATAAATGTTTTTTTGTCTAAATATCAACTTATTTTTCTTTAAAGTATCCTGTAATATCGGAATAAAATAAAAAGAATAACTTAAGTATAGCATATAGTTATCTCTTCTTAAAAAGTATATGTGGTATTTTTCTTTTATAGGATTATAATTATCCAAATAAAGTATTCCCGACAAATCTTTTTATTTTTTTATCCATATATCTCTCAACTCGCTTATTTTACCATTTAATTCACTCGAATCACCCAGATAGACCTCTATTTTTCCTATATATAATGTTATATTATTATCTGAAGAAATTGTGATCTTATCTACTGTTATACCGTAACCCACCAAAACCTGAGTTATATTGAGCATCTCTTCAAAGACACTCTCATTTGATATTGGCAGCTTCTCATAAAGTACTATCCTTCAAAAATCCAAACCGTCAATTACGGTATTTCGTCTAAAAGATTGTTTGAACTCTCCACAACAATTCCGTCTTTGTCAAAATACATATATGAGCTCATATATTTTATACAGCCCACAACACTCTTTTCATAAACTATAATGTCGGCACTGTTTATTCCTGTCACATATATGTCCACATCCTGTATGAAGGGAATATTGTAGTCTTTTTTTATTTTTGCTTCTAATAAAATTATAAAGAGTTATCTTTGATAATTCACTGGGAAAAAGCATATCCTTCATTTCCTGATCGGTATATCTCGTATTTCCTCCAAAGTTAAAATCAGTTAATCTTATGGAATAAATTCCTGCAAATATAATGGCAATACAAAATAAAACAATGTAAACTTTCTTCATATCAATAATCCATCTTTATAGATCTTGCTACGCTCAGAACAATTCCCATTTCTGCCAATAGTATAATAATAGATGTACCTCCGTAACTGATAAACGGAAGTGAAACTCCTGTATTTGGCAAAACTCCGGTTACAACCGCAATATTAAGTATAACCTGTAGTGATATATGTATTAAAATACCGACTACGAGGTATACACCTTCAAGATCTTTTATAGAAAAAGCTATCTTCACCATTCTATATATTATAAAGGCAAATGCTCCAAGTAAAAGTGCCGCACCGAAAAGTCCAAGCTCTTCTACTATTATAGCAAAAATCATATCATTTTGTGACTCGGAAGAAAAAAATTTTTGCATACCTTCTCCCAGTCCCTTACCGAATATATTTCCCGATCCTATAGCATAAAGTCCCTGCATTACCTGATATCCGCCATCTCTGCTGAACTTTTTCAGGCTCGGCCCAAACAAGAAGTCTTATCAAATGATAATCCCTAAACCCTTTTTTTCATACAAAATTCTGACAAAAGGTTTTGAGAAAAATCAAAAGCAAATCCGATAATTATTGCACCAAGCGTATGTAGTTTCCTATATGATGTTCCAAGAAAGCTTATACAAAAAGCAATCAGGAATATAATTATAGCTGTACTCATGTTCTCCAGCAATACTAAAACTGTAGGAACCATTACCATGCCAAATAAGAGCCATAAATATTTTTTCCGCGCGTTTTTGTCATCTCCATGCAGCACATCCTTATATTTTACAAGATAATATGCCATCAGTATAATAATTGAAACCTTTACAAGCTCTGAAGGCTGGAATTTTACTCCGCTATCTTTATCCACCTTCTTGCTCCATTAGCATCTCTTCCTATAATTAAAACTAATCCGACTAATCCTGTTGCGACAACATGAATAAAATAAAGGGATTCTGATCTTAATAAATTTCCCTGTCCATACTTTTATATGGTATAAACGATATTATAATCATCGCCACAAATCCCATTAATACATTTTTCATCTGTTTCCATACAAAGTAGGCAGAGTTTTTAAATTTTAATTCTGCTGTATATGAACTCGCTGAATAAATCATTATAAGACCAAATGCAATCAAAACGAAAATGATAAATATAAAGCTGTAATCATAGAATACACTTTTTTTCTTTTCTTTCTCTTTATCCTTTGTGTCGTCTTTTGACCGATTTTTACACCGGCTTTTTATTTTTTTCTTTTATCTTCTTTCGGTTTAATATTATTATTTTTTCAACCTTGATATTTCTTTTTTGAGCTTTCTTTTTGCAGTTCTTTTTGCTGCTTCTTTTATTTGTGGCCTTTTTATTCTTTATATCATCAGCCATATTATCCCTAATTCCCTAACACAGTCCTTAAATATTCTTCCACGATCTTCATAATCTTTAAACATGCCCCAGCTGGCACATGCCGGTGAAAGAAGTACATATTCTCCCGGTTTTTGCTTCATCTGCACATATTTTTTTACAGCTTCTTTCATGCTTTCAACTTTTTCTATAGCATTAAAGCCATGTTTATTTGCACATTCAGCAATCTTATCTGCTGTAGCTCCCATCAGCACAAGTTTTTTTACCTTTGTACCGAAGTTCTCTATCCACTCGTCATACTCAGATCCCTTGTCATATCCACCTGCAATAATATATGTTGCACCGGGCATAGCCAGTACAGCCTGAATTGCCGCATCAGGATTTGTACCCTTTGAGTCATTATAATATCTGACTCCATTTACTTCTTTTACAAATTCTATTCTGTGTTCAACAGCATGGAAAGAATAGCATGAATTTACAATGCTCTCCATCGGTACACCATATGATGAAGCTATTGCTATTGCCGCCATAACATTCTCATAATTATGTCTGCCAAGTATATTTAACTTTTTTGTATCAAGTATCTCTTTTGTGACACCGTTTTCACTTTGCATTATCACATCTTTTTCCAGATAAAATCCGTTCTCAAGCTTTCTCCTGCTTGAGAAGAATACCACTCTAGCCTTTACATGATCTGCAAATGTTCTCAAAAGCCTCATCTTCATAATTCAATACGCAAAAATCTTTTTTCTGTCTGATTTTTTTACTTATATCTTCTTTTTACTTTTTATATAGTTTTTTCCATCGTATGATGTCTGTTTAAATGATCCGGAGTTATATTTAAAACAGCTGCTATATTCGGTCTGAAATCAATGATGGTTTCCAATTGAAATGACGAAGTCTCAAGTACCGTAACACAAGTTTCATCTGTTTTATCGGCAATATCCGTATATGGTATTCCTATATTTCCTACAGTAAAACTCTTCTTCACAAAATCAGACATTATCTCCCCGACAAGTGATGTTGTTGTAGTCTTACCGTTGGTACCTGTAATTGCTATCAAACTGCCCTTAGCGTATTTAAACCCAAGCTCAATTTCGCTCCATATAGGAATGTTATTTTTCTTTAAGTACCTGTACAAAATCAGTCTCCAGATCTATCCCCGGACTTATAACACAGTATGACATATCCTGCAAATCGGATTTGTTTAATTCTCCTAGAATTATCTTTACCTTTTTCATGATATCTTTTATCAAACTTTGCAAGCACTTCCTCTTTATTAAGTCCTTTATTACTGTCAAAAAGTATTACCGCTTCATTATTTTTCAAAAGCAAAGTAGCGGCTGATATACCGCTCTTTCCTAAGCCCGCAATTCCAATCATATTGCCTCCTACATAAACAGATAAACTAAAATACCCAGTATTACGGTAACTATACTAAAAAAACTGTCACAGTCCTTGTTTCTGACCAGCCGCAAAGTTCAAAATGATGATGTATCGGCGCCATCTTAAAAAAATCTCTTACCCTTTGTAGCTTTAAAATATCCCACCTGGATAATTACAGATATTACTTCAATCATATATATAAATCCGATTACGGCAATAAATACAGGTATCCTACACATAAGTGCATATGATGCAATAAAACCGCCCAAAGCCAAAGATCCTGTATCACCCATAAATACTTTTTGCGGGATAAGCATTAAATATCAAAAAAATCCCATAAGACTTCCTATCACCGCACCGGTAAGAGGTGTGACCGAAAAACCTCCCTTAAATCCTATAAGCATAAAGAATAATGTAACCGCTATACTCACTGTTGAACATAATCCGTCAAGTCCGTCAGTAAAATTCACTCCATTATCTGTACCAAGTATTACAAAGAGTGCGAAGGGAATCCATATAATACCAAGCTTTAATATCAGTCCGGTCTCAAATGATCCGGTAAAAGGAATAAGCACCCCATAGTCCATGCCGTATATTTTATACAGATATACTATGAAAACAACACTGACTACAAGTTGAAGTATGAATTTTTGTGATGACTTAAGTCCTTCAGACTGCTTTTTCTTTATTTTCAGCATGTCGTCCAAAAAGCCTATTATACCATAGGATATAGTAAATAAGAATACCACTACCACTTCTCTATAATTCGGTATCAGAAAAAGACTTCCTGCCAATATTCCGACAAGAAACGATATTCCGCCCATGGTCGGAGTGCCTGTCTTTTTCAAATGTTCCTTAGGTCCGTCGTCTCTTACCATCTGTCCGAATTTCAACCTGTGTAAAACAGGTATGAACAAAGGACAAACAATTGCAGTAACAATAAAACCTATCAATAATGCAATCAATGTATCTCTTAACATAATATCTCCAATTTTTATTCTTCTGCCTCACCTGCAGGTACTCCCGGAAGACCGTTCCCACTGTCATCAGGTATTACCTCTTCTGTGGAATAACTCTTTGTCTCAGCCTCTGCAGGAGTATTATTGTCTGTAATTCCCTCTGATGAAGGAAAACCGCTGACATCTATGCTCTCATCCACATTTGAATATATATTCATATACGGTAATACTTCTGTCATAATTCTTGAAAACAGAGAACTTGCGTATGCCGATCTTGCCTGATCCGCCACATGTGGGTATCCACAAGCACGTAACAAAACCACTTCAGGTCTCTGTGCCGGTACACTTCCTATAAAAAGAAACAAGATAGTTTCCATTTCCTCTTGGGTATTTTTTTCTGCAGTACCTGTTTTTTTCCTCCAACATCATAACCTGCCACTGCAGCCGCACTACCTGTTCCCTCTGCTACCGTTCTTCTTAGAGCTTCATTTATAAATGCTGTAGTATGTGCAGAGACTGTTTCTCTTACAAGTTCAGGTTCTATATTTTCTATTACAGCACCTTTTGAGTTTAAAATCTGCTTTACTACATGCGGTCTGTAATAAGATCCACCGTTTACTACGGACGAGTATGCCGCAGCAAGTTGAATCATAGTTGTATTAAAATTTTGCCCGAAAGAATTTGTTGCCAAATCTGTTGCACTTGCATTATCTGCAGTATGTATAAGTCCGCTTGTATCAGCTTCTCCCGGAAGATCTATAGAAGTCTTTGATCCGAAACCGAATACTCGTTGATAATCATAGAATTTCTTACCGCCCTCAGCCCTGGAAATATCCATCATCGCCACATTACATGACTCCATCAAGGCTTCGGTAACATTAATCACTCCATGTCCGTTTCTGTTCGCACATCTTATCTTCCAGCCGCCTACCTCTTCAAATCCGCCACAATTATAACTCTCATTTCCTGTTATTATACCCTCTTCCATAGCGGAAGCTACTGTAAATACCTTGGCAGGTGAACCGGGCTCATATGTGTCACTTTACAGCATAGTTTCTCCATATATTGCTGAGTGCTTCAACCTTTGACTTGTCATCCATTTCAGCCTGTTGTTCAGGGTGTTATATAATTATTCAAATCTCGGATTATTTAAATCGAATGCTCTGCTGGTTGCCAGGGCAAGTATTTCACCATTATTAGGATTCATCACTATGGCTGCAGTCATATTTGATCCCGTAGAGCTTTCCCATTCCGCAATATGTTTTTTTCAACAATTTTTGAATATTTAAATCAATAGTTGAAACCACTTTATTTCCGTCTGTAGGATTTTTAATAACTCTTTCAAGTGATGATTCATCGTTAAGATAGCCATACTCTCTTCCCGATACTCCGATTAATTTATCATTATAATACTGTTCTATTCCCGAGTTAGCACTCAAATCATCATTATTAGCAAAACCTATTACATTGCATGCTGTGGAGCCGTATGGATATTTTCTTACATAGCTTTCTTCAAACCATATACCATAAACTCTTTCAGAGCTTTTATGTTCTTTATACCACTTGTTCCACTCTTCTTTTTCTGCTTCAAATGCTGTTTTTGCTCATAGCTGATATCTTTGGCATACTTTACATATGAACTGTCCGACTTATCTGCAATCACACTTCTCAAATCGTCTTCACTGTATCCGAAAACTTGACTGAGTATTGAAACGGTTGCCTTCAAGTAATCGTCCTGATCACTGTTTATTTGTCTGGGGTCAATAATCAAATTATAGACCTTTTCACTCGTAGCAATATATGTACCGTTTCTGTCCAGTATATCTCCTCTTTTGTAAGGAATATCTCTGGAATCATATCTTTGCTGCGACAGAATCTTTGATTGTACTCCTCGGAGTTATTTTTTTGTAACATTATAATCTTAAAAACAATGCAGCGAAGGCAAGCATAATCATAACCAGGATCATTGCAAAGCCTTAGCTGCAAAATATCTAAAGGATTGGAAGTACCTCCACCCTTACTCTTTTTATTATTTCCCTTCTTATCTTGGGATATCTTCGAATTGTCTGACATATTCACTTTCCGTTTTCTCGTATGTTATAACTTGATTTTTCCTAGCATAAATCATACCCAACTTATTTGTAGCTACATCATATATATGATCCAAATCGACATAAGTCGCAATCATATTCTCCATAGAATCATTTTCATTTCTTAACTTTTCAAGATTTGACTCGTTTTTTTGTGTCTGTTTTATAGTAGAAGTCAGCTTAGACTGTATTGCTATATAGTTTACACACAAAAGCAGCATCACAGCCACAGCTGCAGACATCACAACGAGATAAGGTAAATCCATGGATAAAGCTCTTTCCCTGTTTTTCCTTATCATCCTATTTGTCTTTGCAACTTCACCTGCAGAAGTTTTTCGGTGCTTTTTGGGAACACTCGTTTCTACTTTTCTTACAACATTACCGTCTACATAGTATTCCATTTCTGTATTGGTCTTTTTCTTTGTCTCTTGCCTTTTCTTTTGATAGTTTCTTTCATTTAGACTCCCTTTTCAAATACTCTAAGTTTTTGCACTTTTTGATCTGGAATTTTTCTTCCAGCTCCTCCTCACTTGGCAGTATTGCCTTTCTCGTAATAACTCTTCCCTTTGATTTGTTTCCACAGACACATACCGGAAATTTCTTCGGACAGACACATGGCGATTCTGCCTTTTTAAATGCCTGCTTTTACTATTCTGTCCTCTAAAGAATGGAATGTAATAATGGACAATCTTCCACCCGGTTTTTAACAGATCAATCATTACATTTATTGAAGCGGTCAAAACCTCCAGCTCTTTGTTTAATTCTATTCTTATGGCCTGAAATGTTCTTTTTAGCGGATGACCGCCTGTAACCTGTATCTTCATAGGAATAGAAGCTTTTATGATATCTACCAACTCAAAAGTTGTTTCTATTCTCTTTTTATTCCTATACTCAACTATATGTTTTTTGCAATATTCTTCGCAAATCTGTCCTCGCCATAGTCTCTGATAATATGAAAAAGTTCGGATTCTGAATAGTCATTTACAATATCCGACGCCTTAAGCTCATTTCTGTCATCCATTCTCATGTCAAGTGGCGCATCATATCTATAGGTAAATCCTCTCTCGGCAGTATCAAGCTGATATGAAGACACACCAAGGTCTATATATATTCCGTCAACCTTGTCTATGTTTTTCTCTTTTTAATATATTTTCTATATTAACATAGTTGTCTCTTATAATAATAACACTATTACTGTAATCATTCAATCTTTGAGTAGCAGCCTTAATAGCATCCGAGTCCCGGTCAATTCCTATGAGTTTACCGCTTCCCAGTCGTTTAACCACTTCTAAGGCATGTCCTCCACCACCTAAAGTGCCGTCAACATAGTAGCCGTCGGCTTTTTATATTCAAAGATTCTATCACTTCATTCAAAAGCACTGATTTGTGATTGAAAGTCATAATAAATCCCATCCCTATAATCTATGTAGAGCATATGCATGAGCATACTTCTACCACTATAAGAATATTAGACTACTCCGTAAAAATCAAGTTTTTTATATTATTAAAAATTAAAATGCACCTGAAAATAAACTTTATTCTCAAGTGCATCTTGATTAAATATTTAAAAAAATCCCACAGTTGACATTAAAAGCATAAACAAAAAAATAATATAAACATTGCTATAGCTCTTATAAAAACCGTACTTTAAATGTTCCTCATTTTTAAAATATTTTTATGGCATCCAACAGACAACTTATTGAAAAACAATAAAAAAATATCAAAGGGAAAAAAATATCGCATACTTACTTGGTGATAAAAATGCAAATACCACCATTACTATAATGATAATTGCAAGTATTACATGCATTACATCCCTAAACAAAAAGAAAACCCTGCTTCCTTCTACCTGTCATCTCCTCTACCCAATGTAGCTACCATCACCGCCTTAATAGTGTGCATACGATTCTCTGCCTCATCAAATACCACCGATTTTGCACTTTCAAATACATCCTCAGTCACCTCGTATCCCTTCACCGCCGGCAGACAGTGCATAAATATTGTACTTTCCTTTCCTGTTTTTTTCATTAGTTCAGTGTTCACCTGATATGGTTTTTAAAAGCTCTATTCTCTCCTTAGCCTTATCCTCTTCTCCCATTGAAGCCCATACATCTGTATATATTACATCAGCATATTTAACAACATCTATATTTTTCACTTATGGTAAGTTTTGCTCCTGAACTATTCGCATATCCTTCACATAATTCAACAAGATCATTACTCGGATGTAGAGATTTTTGGTGCAAGTACTGTCATATTTACACCAAGCTTGGTCATTCCTATCATAAGAGAGTTTGCCATATTGTTTCTGCCGTCACCGACATATACAAAATTCAATCCTTTTATATTTCCGAAATGCTCTTTCATAGTAAGTAAATCTGCCAAGATTTGTGTAGGATGATATTCATCTGTAAGACCGTTCCATACAGGCACACCTGCATATTTAGCCAGCTCTTCAACTGTAGAATGTTTGAATCCTCTAAACTCTATACCGTCAAACATTCTTCCCAGCACTCTTGCAGTATCCGCAACATTTTCTTTATGTCCAAGCTGTATATCATCCTTACCGAGATACTCCGTAAATGCTCCCTCGTCTCTTGCACCTACTACAAATGCACATCTTGTTCTTGTTGAAGGTTTTTCAAATAACAATGCAATATTTTTCCCCTTCAATCTGTCTCCGGTAATGCCTTTTTTCTTATCTGCCTTGAGCTTTGCAGAGAGCTCCAATAAATACTCTATCTCTTCTCTTGTAAAATCTTTTAAAGTCAGAAAATGTCTTCCAAATAAATTCATACATATACTCCTTTTCTCAAATCTTTCAACAGTATATCATATAAATATAAATTTGTCTGTATAAAAATTCGTCTATTGTCTTCTTTGTCTTGCCGCCTCATACATAAGTATACTTCCGGCAACTGCCGCATTCAAAGACTCCACATCTCCAAGCATAGGAATTTTTACCTTATTTTCTACCGCTTTCAGCACTTCATTTGATATTCCTGCAGCTTCATTACCTATTATAAATGCAATATCTTTTTTTATAATCAGGGCAGTCATATTCAATCGCTCCTTCTAGACTACTTGCATAAATATCAATCTTTTTTGAATAAAGTTTTTGTATCACTTCTTTAAGATCCTTTACATAAATAAAAGGAATTCTAAAAATCGAGCCCATAGTAGAACGTATTACTTTTGGATTATAGATATCCACCGTAGTTTCATTCATTATAATACCGTAATTCCCTGCTCCTTCTCCCGCTCTCACCAAGGTACCGAGATTGCCCGGATCTTGGAGACTGTCTAGAATAAGTAAATTATGCAAAGTATCTCTTTTTCCAATATGCTGTCCAAGGTATATTCTTTTTCTTTTTACAACAGCCATTACTCCCTGTGGTGTTTTGGTATCAGATACCGATTCAAATATTCTGTCACTTACTGTTTCGTATTCCGGATATATCTCTTTTAACAGCTTCTTATTTTCCGATTCAAAACTTTCGCTGACAAATACATCCAGTATTTCTTCTTTTTTCAGCTCTCTAAACATCCTAATGCCCTCTATAATATAGGCATTATTTTTCTTGCACTGCTCTTTTTTTATAAGGGCGGCAAGATCTTTTATCTTTTTATTTCCTGCTGAAGTAATCATTAGTTTCTCCTATATATCTTAACTCAGCTTTTAATACTTTCCAAATCTTTCATCCACAAAGTTCTACTCGCATCACTTGGCATTCTAAGATCCCCTCTGGGAGATATTGCAATGCTTCCCACCTTAGGTCCGTCAGGCAGAGCCGATCTCTTAAACTGTTGTGAGAAAAAAATCTTGAATAGAAAATATTCAACCATTTTTAATATAATCTCACTATCATACTGATCCTTAAAAAGCTTTCTTTTGCCATTCTGTATATCTTTGACGGCATAAACCCGAAACGCAATGCATTATATAAAAAGAAATCATGCAGTTCATACGGTCCCACAAGATCTTCTGTCTTTTGCGCTATCTTTCCGTTCTCAGGCGGTAAAAGTTCCGGTGATACAGGTGTATCAAGAATATCATATAATATATTTGCTATTTTCTTATCCTTAGTGGTATCTGCATAGTAATTTACCAAATGTCTTACCAAGGTCTTTGGAATTGATGCATTCACACCATACATTGACATATGATCACCATTATACGTTGCCCATCCAAGTACAAGCTCAGACAAATCACCTGTTCCTACCACAATACCATTGTCTCTGTTTGCTATATCCATCAGAATCTGAGTTCTTTCTCTGGCCTGTGCATTTTCATACGTAATATTCTTTACATTTATATCATGCCCTATATCAAGAAAATGTCTCTTTATAGATTCTACTATAGAGATCTCTTCCAAAGTTGCACCAAAGCTTTTTGTAAGTTCACAGGCATTATTATATGTTCTGTCTGTAGTTCCGAATCCCGGCATTGTAATAGCCTTTATACCGCTCTTATCAAGTCCCAGCATATCATAAGTCTTTGCGCATACAAGAAGTGCCAGAGTGGAATCCAGTCCTCGGAAATTCCAAGTATAACATTTTTGTACCGATATGCATGAGTCTTTTCTTAAGTCCAAGCGCCTGTATTGTGAGTATCTCCTCACATCTTTCATTTCTCTTTGACATATCATCAGGTACAAAAGGCTTGGGGTCGAAGTTTCTCTCAAGTTCAAGCTCATCATTCTCGATCTCAAACTCCATAACCATGTAATCTTTACGATCGTGCTCTTCCCCTTCCTTTATTTTAAATGTAGTCTGCTTTCTTCTTTCTAAATTAAGTCTGTTTACATCTATCTCTATTCTTACAGCTTCATTTTTTAAATCTTGTACTTTCAGCGAGTATCTTTCCGTTTTCCGCTATTATTCCCTGTCCTCCGAATACCAAATCCTGAGTCGACTCTCCCTCTCCTGCATTTGCATAGATATAACTGCATATAAAGCTTCTTTGAATGATTGCTTATCAAGCTGTCTCTGTATGCCTTCTTACCAACTATATCATTTGATGCCGAAGCATTGATAATAACATTTGCACCTGCAAGTGCATGTCCCTATACTTGGCGGGTCTGCAACCCAAAAGATCCTCACAGATCTCACCTGCTAAAACAAGTCCGGGAATATTTGTACATTCAAACAAAATCTTTGAACCCATAGGAATTACATCATCAAATAGATCAACCCATACAGCATGTTCAAATCCTCTGTTAAAATATCTTTCCTCATAAAAATTCGCCGTAATTTGGCAGATTCATTTTATTTATAAGGCCTAAAAATCAATCCGTTTGATATGACCGCCATAACATTATAAAAGCTTTCCCTTTATAATCCCAAAGGTAGTCCCAGGAAAATAACCGATTTATGTCCGGCCGTAAAATCAACTATTTCTTTCAATGCTTTCTTTGCTTCACTTATCAGTGTATCTTGAAAAAAATAAATCATTACATGTGTATGCAGTCAGACAAAGTTCGGAAATACTATAATACCGGTTTTGTTTTCCCATTCCTTTTCTATTGCCTTTTTTTATATTTTTCCTTATTATATTCCACATCACACACCCTGATATCAGGTGATACACTTGCAACTCTTATAAAACCGTCTCTCATACTTTCTCTTTCACATCTCCAAAAAAACAAAAATCACAAAGTTTCTCATATTCCTTGTAAAAAAATCATTATCTTTTAAATCTTTCAATGCATCCAATATACCGTAGTAATACATTGCCTGCTTTTACTTTTGTCCTTTTCATTAAATCTCGATAAAAATCGTCACCAAGACTCAAATAATCTCTCGCTGATGATCTTATATTTGATAATTTATCAGCCAGAGCTATTATTTTTCACCTCTATAGATTCATCTTTCAAAGTATTTAATGTATGCATTTTTCCTCTCAATCCATGACTTAGATTTATCCTCAGACTCAAACTCTACAAGATTTGCAACTCTCTTGGTGAAATTTTTCCTCTATATCTTCTATAGTCACAGATGTATCCTCTACTGTATCATGCAAAATTGCTGCACATCTTACCTCTTCATCATCCGTAATCAGAGATACTATAGTACATACTTCAAGAGGATGTGTAATATATGGTATGCTGCTCCCTTTTCTAAACTGGCCTTCATGTGCCTTTTATCGCAAATTTCACCGCTTTTTCTATCATAGAGACTCCTTTATTTATTATATTTTTTCTTAAGTCCATTTTTAACTTGAAGTTTTAAGTCTGTTATTCTAGTCAAAGATTGCTTGTATAAGTGAAAGTGAGGAAAATACATGTCTGATGAAAATAATGTAAATGAAAAACCCAAAAAGGAAATTTTTCAAAACTCAAATATATAATAGCATTTATATTCATAAATGTAATCATATTTTTTTGCTGTAACCTCACAGCCTCATTTTTGAAATTTCTACAGTGGCTGATCCTGATTCAAAATCCGTGGAAATTAGAGTGACACAAAAGAGCATTTTTCCATTGCAAAGTTTTACAATGACTCTTGATGACTCACCACTCTCATATACTAAGAATGGTAATACATATGTGGCTACGGCAACTAAAAACGGAACTCTCGAAGTGGTTGCTACAAATATCAATACAATGTCTCAGACTATATATGAAAGAATAGACAGTATTGATTCAACAACTCCGACTATATTTGCTCAGCTGGTGAAAAAAGGAATTCTAAATATTACATTTGAAGACGGTCATTCAAACATTGATTACGACAGTATTTTATGCATTAGACAGTAATGATAAAAGATTAAAACCTACGAAAAATAAATGAAGAAGAAGGTAGAGCTACATTTGAATTTGATACCTATTCTATAAAAAGCCTTTGTATCCGATACTGCGGCAATGAAGGAGAAGTGGAATTCAACAACAGTGAGATCAATCAAACAAAACTTGTTTCCGCCGAGGGGATGGAAGTGAATGATATCCCTGTGGAAGAACCGGGAAACAATGAAAATGATATCTCCGAGGAGACCACATTTGATGTAGGTAATCTTGATGAGAAACCTTCAAAACAAAATGATGATTATCTGTACGAAAAAGCATTAAAATTAAATATATCGAAATAACAAAAACTCCATTGAAATGGAGTTTTTTTGTTATTTCTTATATGATAATCTATGTAGCTCACCTGTGAGCTGCATTTTTTCAAATCCGTTTTGTGACAATGCCTCATACAGTATAATAGCTACCGAATTTGACAGATTCAAACTTCGATATCTCCCCACATAGGTATTCTTATACAGGTATCTTCGTTTTCCGAAAGGATCTCTTCAGGTATTCCGCACTTTCTTTACCAAACATTATATAATCATCCGACTTATACTCTACTTCCTTATATGTATGGTGTGCTTTTTGTAGTCGCAAAAATACATATGCTCCTTTGCCGCAGGATTTTTTCTCATAGAAGTCATTTATATCAGAATATATTGTGACATCCAAATTCTTCCAATAGTCCATACCTGCACGCTTTTATCTCTTTTTCATTTATTCTAAAGCCCAAAGGTTCTATCAAATGAAGCCTTGTATTTGTTGCCACACAACTTCTTCCTATATTTCCTGTATTAGCAGGTATTTCAGGTTCAAGTAATACTATATTCATGAAAGACTCTTACAAACTTCTCAATTCTTGAGATTGCTTCCTTTAATCTTTCCATAGAATATGCATATGATACTCTGACATATCCCTCTCCGCTTGCTCCGAATGCAGTTCCGGGAACTATGGCAATCTTTTTGCTCTTCCAATAATCTTGTTGCAAAATTCTTCCGATGTCATATTAAAACTTTTTATACTTGGAAATACATAGAATGCACCCTGAGGTTCAAAAACATGTCATTCCAAGTTCATCAAACTTATGCAAAAGGAATCTTCTTCTTTGATTGTATGATTCCCTCATATTTGCCACCTCATCATCTCCATGTGCAAGTGCTTCAACAGCCGCATATTGGCTCGTAGTAGGTGCACACATAATTGCATATTGGTGAATCTTAGTCATCTGAGCAATGATTTCTTTTTGGACCTGTAGCATATCCGAGTCTCCATCCCGTCATAGCATATGATTTTGAAAAACCGTTTATTAATATAGTTCTTTCCTTCATTCCCTCTATCTGAACTATTGAAGCATGTTCCCCTTCGTATGTAAGCTCACAATATATTTCATCAGATATTACATACAAATCTTTTTCGATACATACTTTTGCTATCTCTTCTAACTCAGTTATATTTAGTATAGAACCTGTAGGATTATTTGGGAAAGGCAGAATAAGTATCTTTGTCTTATCCGTTACTTTTTCTAAAATTTGGCTTGCCTTTTAACTTAAATCCGTCTTCCGCCTTAAGCTCAATTATAACAGGCTTACCTCCGGCAAGAATTGTACATGGCTCGTATGAAACATAAGAAGGCTGTGGTATCAATACTTCATCGCCTGCATCAAGCATAGCTCTGAGCGCAATATCAATACCCTCACTTCCACCTACTGTAATGATCATTTCATCCTTCGGATTATATTCAACATTGATCTTTCTGAGCAGATATTTTCTTATCTCTTCTCTAAGCTCCATAAGGCCTGAATTTGATGTATAGAAAGTCTTGCCTTTTTCAAGCGAATATATACCTGCATCCCTTATAAAATAAGGCGTATCAAAATCCGGCTCACCCACACCGAGAGATATCGCATCTTCCATAGTATTTACTATATCAAAAAACTTTCTGATGCCTGAAGGTTTTATTGACGTTATTGTTTTTGATAATGGATCTCTCATGGTGTTATAAGCTGCCTCTCATCTTTCTTCTTTGCAGATAGTATTGTTCCATGGTCCTTATATTTCTTGAGTACAAAAATGTAGCGGTTGAAAGTACTGAATCCATAGGTGCTAACTTATCCGAAACAAATTGAGCCACTTCTCTCATTGTTCTGCCCTCAATAAATACTGTAAAATCAAATGAACCGCTCATAAGGTATATCGCACTTACCTCTGAGAATTGATATATCCTTTCAGCAATATTATCAAATCCCATGCCCTTTTGTGGTGTAACTCTTACCTCAATAAGTGCATTCACCTTTTCATTGGCTGTTTTTTCCCAATTAATCAAAGTATGATAACCACATATCACACCTTCTTTTTCCATATTTGCTATTTCATTTGCAACCGCTACCTCATCTTCACCCAATAAAATAGCCAACTCTGCAATATCAATTCTGGAATTTTTTCAATTACCGATAATATCTTCTCTCTCATCTCTTATCACCTTAAAAATTTCATCCTGCACAGTTTTATTCACATACTCTACATTCTCTTTATCGACTATCAACTTATCAAGACTGTCCGTAATATGACCTATTACCTGCGCAGTGATGCCGTTTTTCCTCCAAGTATTTGCAGTCGGATATAGGATCTTCACTAAGAAGTATCTTTCCTTCACTTAAAAGTCTGTATATATTAAGTCCCAGATATTCACAAATTTCAATACATATCTGGATAGTACTTACTTTTTTTGATTTCTATTTCAAAGCCGCATCCACGTGACTTTGCAAAATCGTACACAGCCTTTAAAATACCACCTTCTCCAACATCTACCTTTTCACCACTAAAGCCTGCAAATATAGTATTTATATCTACAGGCCCTGTCTTTTTGGTCTATCATTATTTATGGGAGATAAATATCTCCCATAATAACCGCTTTCTTTGATATGCTTTTTCAATACCATTTAAATAAACATTATTGAAATATCTGTTTAACTCTTCTCTGTAATTCTTTATTAACATCAAGGAGCCCTTTAGTCCGGCATACCCACAAAATATTATATTTTTTTCATTACTGTCCTGCATTAAGATTTGGATCAAAAGCCGGTCCAAGGCTTACATCAGGTGCCGGTCCTGTATCTGCAGGTGCATCTGCCGAGTCACCGGAACCTGCATCAGAATTTTCCACAGGTGCAGGCGGTGGTGCATCCACTCTTGTACCTCTTATATAGATGTCATTTGACATCATGTAAGTATCACTTGATACCAATTCTCTGCTCACTTCAACACCGTCTTCTTTTATGACTTTCCAAAGTTTTGAAACTCTTCCCTTATGTCCGTCTGATTCTTTTATAACATATCCTACAGGCTTTGAAAGGTCATCCTTATAAGTCTGACCTTTTGGAGTTTCCTTTATCACTTCTGAAACAAATTCTATTGTCCTGTTAGTCGGTCTGTCTTCTTTACCCCAAATAGTAAATGTAACATTTCTTCCCGAAGTAACAGCCTCTACATATATAGGTGTGCTTCTGTTATTCGTAACCTTTATATCTTTATAATCACCTGCGATAGCCGCATCACCGCTTGGTTGTACATATCCTACTATCATAGAATGATTCTTTCTCTCTGCGATATCAGTCTCCGCTCTTAGCGCCGCCTGATACAATGTTGTAGCTATCTGGCATGCACCACCTCCGACACTGTCAACAACCAATCCGTTTTGATATGCTTTTTGCCATCTTATATCCGTTTTTTTATTGTAAACGGATGCATTTGTTCATAGCCTGAGATTGTCTCTCCGGGCATTAACAATACTCCATCCATTTTTGCAGTTCCTACAGCTATATTTGTAGCTCTCTCAGATGAAGATGATGAGTAATTTGTAGTATATGTACCAAGAATATCTTTGATATCTTTCAAATCCTCAGCCTTTATAGTAGCAGCCTGCTTTGTAACCTCAGCTTCTATAATTGCATTATCATCATTTAATACAGCATCCTTCATCTTTTTCAATTGTAGACTCTTTATCTATGGCATATCCGTCATGTTCAGGAGTTATCTCAAAAGCACCGTTAACTCTTTTGATAGTTGCATTTACCGGTGCACTTGGATTCTTTGCATTTACAGTATCAAAAATGCGTTTAAAGCCTCCTCATCAAATGCTATATCCGGGGTGATATTTTTCAGGATTCTCTGTGAGAGCTGTACTCTTTGCAAATCTCTCAATAATATTTCCGAGTATACTTTTTGCCTCCTCAATATGAATTCTTTATTATCTATATTGGTTCCCAGTTCCGAGTAGCTTTTTTTCTATCTGCTCTCCATTCACTGAAAAGAATAAAACTCTTTTCATTTATTTTAGTCCGAGTCTTTCCAAAGCTTCATCCAATGCATAAATTGTTTTTAACACTGTCATCCAGACCGTTTTATAACAAAACCTTCAGGCAGTCTTCTCTCCGCTTTTTATACCTGTATCTGCAACGGTTACTACCGATTCAACAGAGCTCTCCCCAGTTGAGGCCGTATCGCCTTCAACGGCATCACTGTCTGTGGACTTATTATCTTCTCCCTAATTTTGCTTCATTGTTCGTAGCTTGAATGTCAAAACTTCCTATTCCGCTACCTATACCCAATCCCGCAACAGCCATAAAAACAGCCATTGCCGCAGTTATATTTCCTATATTCTTCTTCAACTTTTCCCTTTGTCCTCTCTAGACCGGCCTACCTACATTGACAATGCTGAAACTACTACAGGCACTACCATAGCCAGAACTAAAATTGTAACTATAACTATTGAAATAATTTGCCTTTTCTTATTCTTCATATAAACCTCTTTTCTTTATGGGATAAACTATACTTGTATGATTTTTAGTGAAATCTTTTCAGTCTACAGACTGCAGACTGTAATATTTGCGCTCTATCAGGTAAAATCCTTGCTTCCTAACTTGATTTTATCCATCATCCTTTTAGCTTCGGATTCTGAAAGCAAGTCAATATTTACCTTGCATACAATTCTATGACAGTTTAGTAATTTCTGCAAGTCCTCTTTTGTTCTTTTTTCTGATCGGAACGAACTTTTTTTATCTTAACTTTCATAGCTTCAGAGTTTATTTCAAGTGTTTCAAAGTTTTTTTAACGATTTCTTGAAATAAAACATGAGTATAATATGCATCGCTGAACGCTCTGTGAGAATTCTTTCTTTCGATACCGAAATATTTACATGCATCAGTAAGATTTTTTCTCACATCCTCGGGAAGTACCTTCTTACATAACTTATATGTATCAATACCTCTTTTCTCAAATTCAAAGCCTGCTCTATTTGCTTCTTTCTTTACAAAACCGTAATCAAAAAAATCGTGTTATGGCCAAGTAAAACATAGTCTTCACAAAAGTCGACTATATGTTTTATAACATCTTGGATTCTCTTGGCATTTTCAATCTCTTTTTCACTTATCTTTGTCAGTTCAAGTATCTTTTCATCTATCTGCATATCAGGGTTTTATAACACAGGAGAAAGTATCAATTACATGGGAATCCTTTACCTTTAAAAGTCCCACTTCTATTATCTTATCTTTAGACAGTCTGATTCCTGTAGTTTCCAGGTCAATTGCTATGTAATCGGTAATCATCATACTTTAGCACTTGGACAATCTTCTCTTAAGAAACATATATCACATTTTTTTCTCTTCTTGCAATACATATAGTTCTTCCCAAAGTTATAAGATCGGTATTCCAAACTATCCAATGATCTTTTTGGAAGTATCTCCATAAGTTCAAACTCTATTTTTACAGGGTCATCACTTTCGGTAAACCCGAGTTTTTTGTGATCCTCTTTACATGTGTATCTACCACTATACTCGGCAAATCAAATATATTGCCTCTGATCACATTTGCAGTCTTTCTCCCCACTCCCGGAAGAGTTAAAGGTCGTCCAAATCGCTTGGCACCTCTCCCCCAAAGTCAGTCAGAAGCTTCCTTGCACAGGCAATTAAATTTTTAGCCTTATTGTGATAAAAACCTATGGAATGTATGTCTTTCTCCATCTCGGACAAATCGGCATCAGCAAACTTCTCAAGCTGTCATACTTTTTAAACAAATCTCTTGTCACCATATTTACTCTGGCATCAGTACATTGTGCACTTAGTATTGTAGCGAACAGAAGCTGCCAAGGAGTATTATACTCAGATAAATTATTTTTTTCTGTACCATATGTTTCATCCAATTTTTTAAAAATTCGTTTGAGTCTTTTATCAATCATACCATTATCTCTATTTTTCTTCCGCTTGGCTGATATTCATAATATCTTACACCTGCCGCATTCAACATTCTCTTGCTGGCTCTGACAGACGGGCTTGAGGCATATTTATCCTCTTCATATATTATAGTCTTTATTCCTGCCTGTATTATAGCCTTAGCACATTCATTACATGGAAATAAAGTTACATATATCTTGCTGCCTTCCAAAGAACCTCCTCTGTAGTTTAGTATCGCATTTAATTCACTATGTGTAGAATACAGATACTTTGCATTATAAGGATCTGTAAGCTCGAACTCCTTGCCCCACGGGAAGTCCTCATCGGAACAACCTCTTGGAAACCCGTTATATCCCATAGAAAGTATCTTATTATCTTCACTTACTATACAAGCACCCACCTGAGTGTTCGGATCCTTTGATCTTCTTGCACTGAGTTTTGCCACACCTATAAAATATTCATCCCAATTTATATAATCTTCTCTTTTTTCGCTCATAATCCACCTAAATATCTATTATGTTAAAACCTGCGGCTTTCTTTAATCTGTTCATCACCGCTCTTCCTATACCGCTCTCATCAAATGACTCTGAGAGTATATTCTTTACTCCAATCTCATCACATTTTCTAAGTACATCAAAAAGATTGTGAGCAATACTACTCATATCTTTTGAACTGCCAAGGCTTAAAAAGCTTTTACATTATCTTTTTATTTTCTTTGATAAATGATAAAAAGATCACTTTTATGTTCATCCACAGTAAGTATAGCCATCTCAAGTTTCGATTCTATTACCTGTGATTTCAAATAACTTAATACTTCCCATTCTTTTGCCTCTTAGTATCTTCATATCCGCCTTTGGTGCATAATGCTTGTATTTCATGCCCGGAGCCTTAGGAGCCTCTTCTGTTGATAAAAGATGCTCTATTGCGGGATCTATATTTACATTTCCGCATACATCCCTAAGCATTTCAAGAGTAATGGCACCCGGCCTTAATAGTATCGGGGTATTTTCTGTCAGATCCACTATTGTAGACTCCACACCTATTCCAACTTCACCCCCGTCTATTATCATCTCTATCTTGGAATTCATGTCTTCAAACACATGAGAAGCTTTTGTTGGTGAAGGTCTGCCTGAAGTATTTGCACTTGGTGCGGCTATCGGTACTCCGGACACTTCTATCAAAGCTCTTGCAATATTACTCTCCGGCAATCTGACAGCAACTGTATCAAGACCTCCGCTGGTTGTATCAGGTATAATACTCTTCTTTTTAATACGACTGTCATAGGTCCCGGCCAAAACTTGTTTGCCAAAGTGTAAAACAGCTCCGGTACATCATTTGCAATATCTTTTACATCTTCTGTTTTTTTGAAATATGTACTATTAAGGGATTATCGCTCGGTCTGCCCTTTGCGGCATAGATCTTTTTGCAGCTTCAGGCATCAGAGCATTTGCCCCAAGTCCGTATACCGTCTCTGTCGGAAACGCCACCAGACCTCCACTCCTTATTATAATCGCAGCCTCTTTAATATTTCCGTCTTGATATAATTCATTTATATCTCTATTTTTCTTTACAATAGTTTCTTTGATTTTTCTGCTCCAATTATGCCTCTTCCGTATCTCTTAAGAGCCTTCTTTTGCTCTTAATCAATCTTTTTCTTGCTCTCTCGTACTTTTCTCTCAGCTCTTCATAAGTGGCCGTATCCACCACCTTGGTTGTCTTTATTACATAGTATTCATCATCACTTTTTTCTGACTCTTATTTTTCCCTTTACAAAGCCATGTTCCGGACAGGTTCCTATACAATAATAGTTTCTTTGATTTGTTGAGAACCACTTTATTTTTTTCTTCAACATTCTATTACATCTGTCACAAATAAGATCTGAATTATGCTTATCGGCTATCGCATCTTCCTTTGTGGGAAAAAGTGTAGATACAAACTTTGAATATCCCGAAAAATGCAGATATATCTCTTCTTCACTACTTCTTGGTACACGATAATAATCCAGTGAGTAGTACTCACTTACAGATTTAAAAATCCATGTTTTTCATTACTTTTAGCTGTATAAAATGCATCTTCCAATGCATGGTGAAAAGGTCTCTTGCTCTCTATACCGAGCATATTCACAGCTCTTTCAAGTGGTATCCTATCCTGCTCTCCGTTTGGATATCTTATGTTGAAAAGCTTTTGTATATCGTAGTAAAACAATGGGTATTCAAATTTATTATCCACCTCATAAAATTTCATATTTCTTTGAAGTTCTACAAGATCCAGATTTCCCCATGTACACAGTATGGTCTTTTTTTCTTTATTGTCAAGCTCACAAAACTCAAAAAAGTCCTTTATCGCCTCTACAAAAGGAACTCCTTTTTTCTTAAGCTCTTCGATTCCTATCTGAACCACCTCATGTACCTTAAAATGCATTTTTTTATAAACCGTGGGCTTTATCACTCTATGAAACTCATCAACTTTTTCAAGTTTTGAATTAAGCTTTACCGCTCCTATTTCTATTATTTCAAAGGGAAGATCTTTATTACTATATTCTCTACCGTTTGGACTCTGATTCCACTCCAAATCCAGTACTATATAACTATCCATATCTACCTTTTCAAAAAAGCACATCCGAAGATGTGCTTTGATTTTTGCTTTATTTTTATAATGTCATCTTTTTCGTTCTTTACGATAGCATCTTTTCTCATCGGAATGCGGCAATTTTTGTTGTTTCCAAATTCCACTATTACAGTATCATCTGTAATATCTATCAAAAACACCATAAAAATCCTGATGCAGTCTCTACTGTATCGCCAACCTCCAAGCTTGCAAAAAGCTCAGCCTGCTTAGCTTTTTTCCTTTTTTGTTAGGTCTATAAGCCATAAAATAAAAATATAGCCGCTATAAACACTACATACATTGCAATCGCACCTACTCCAAAACCACCACCTGCATTTGCAGTTGCCAAAATATTCATAGTCCTCCCTATTTAGAACCTTCAAGCATAGTTCTTATTTTTGTTATTTTTTTATATTCTGTATACCTATTTTTCGCGTATAGCTGTGCGAATCTCACTCATCATTGTATTATAGAAATATAGATTGTGCAATACACAAAGACGCATACCAAGCATCTCATTTGCCTTTAAGCAAATGTCTGATATAGCCCTCTTGAATATGATCTACAGGCCGGACACTGACACCCTTCTTCTATAGGTCTTTTATCAAGCTCATATTTCTTATTGAAAAGGTTCAGCTTTCCATGGTTTGTGTATACATGTCCATGTCTACCGTTTCTGCTCGGATATACACAGTCAAAGAAATCCACTCCCCTGTCTACCGCTTCAAGAATATTTATAGGGGTACCTACACCCATAAGATATGTAGGCTTATCCTTTGGCAGATGTTCAACCGTTACATCAAGTATATGATACATCTCTTCATGGCTCTCACCGACAGCCAGACCTCCTATTGCATATCCGTCAAGGTTCATCTCGCTTATTTCTTTTGCATGTGAAATTCTGATATCATCAATAACCCCACCTTGATTTATACCAAAGAGCAACTGCTCTTTATTTATGGTATCCTCCAATGAATTAAGTCTGTCCATCTCCACCTTACATCTTTGCAACCATCTGGTGGTACGGGCCACAGATTCCTCTATGTATTTTCTTTCCGCAAGTGCCGGAGGACATTCATCAAATGCCATTGCTATTGTAGAGCCTAAATTTGATTGTATTTGCATACTCTCTTCCGGTCCCATGAAAATCTTTCTCCCGTCAATATGTGAATTGAAAGCAACGCCCTCTTCCTTGATTTTTCTGAGTTTAGCCAATGAAAACACCTGAAAACCACCCGAATCGGTAAGTATAGGTCTATCCCAGTGCATAAACTCATGTAGACCGCCAAACTCTTTTTATAAGCTTATCACCTGTTCTTACATGCAGATGATAGGTGTTTGAAAGCTCTATCTGACAACCTATTTCCTTAAGGTCATCCGTTGAGACAGCTCCTTTTATAGCGGCTACAGTGCCGACATTCATAAAAAGAGGTGTCTCTACGGTACCATGAACTGTTTCCATGGTAGCGCTTTTTGCTCTATTGTCTACAGCCTTTATCTCATATTTCATAAAATACCTAAACTACAGCACCCTTGCTGTCTTTATTTATTTCAACCTTTTTTTCTTTTTTCTTCTTATTCTTAGCTTTTTGTGCCTTCTCCTCTTCCTTCTTCTGCTCGAGTTTCTTATCAAATCTGTTGCTGAAGATATACCAGAAGATACTTGATAAGAATACGGAAGAATATGTACCTGCTACAATACCTACCATAATTGGTAATGCAAATTCTCTGATAGAAGAAACTCCCATTATGAAGAGCACAAAGATCATGATAAATGTTGTGAGTGATGAATAAATACTTCTTGTAAGTGTTTCAGTAACACTTGTATTTATTATCTCTTCCTTAGTAGCTCTTGGCAGTATTTCCTTATTTTCTCTTATTCTGTCAAATATTACGATAGTAGCATTGATAGAGTAACCGACTATTGTAAGGATACATGCAATAAATGTTGATCCTACACTCCAACGAAGCAATGCATAGAATGTAATAACAACCAATACGTCATGTACAAGTGCAAGCACTGAACTTGTTGCAAAATCTAAAGTCTTTAAATCTGAACCAAATATAAAGAAGCATGAGTATTGTAGCAATTACTGTAGCTACAACAGCATCTTTCTTCATCTCGGAACTTACAGCACCTGATATTGACTCTGCTGTAATCTTCTCCGCATCAACACCGAACTTTTGGGCAAGAGCGCTGTTAAGTTTCTCTCTCTCATCCACTGAAAGTGTACGTGTCTTTATGATAACCTCATTTGAACCTTCCACCTTTTGTGTCTGTGTTCCGGCTTCACCTGTTATAGATTCCACTACAGGAACAACCTCTTTTGAAATTCTCTCAAGTGAATAGTCCTCATTAAATGTAACATTTGTTGATGTACCGCCCTTGAAGTCTATACCGTAGTTAAATAAATTACCGATTTTTACCTTATTGTAACCTGCTCCTATGGCACCTGCCAATATAATAATCACTGATATGGCAATTGTTATATTCTTCATTCCGACAAAATTGATAGGCTTTTTTGCAAGCTTCTTACCATATAATTTAGGATTATCAAGCCCTATATTATAGAAGGCCTTCATAATAAATCTTGTAACGAATAATGCTGTAAACATTGACAGTATAATACCGAGTGCAAGTGTCTGTGCAAATCCTCTTACTGTACCCGAACCACGAAGATAGAGCACCGCAGCCGCTATAAGTGTGGTAACATTTCCGTCAATAATAGCTGATAAAGCTTTCTTAAAACCTGTATTTATAGCCTCATTTACACTCTTGCCAATTCCTATCTCTTCCTTGATTCTTGTAAAGATAATAACATTTGCATCCACCGCCATACCGATTGAAAGGATAATACCCGCAATACCCGGCAATGTCAGTGTAATTTCAAATGCTGACAAGAGTAAAATCTCAAGTATAATATATAATGAAAGTGCAAGTACCGATGCAAATCCCGGAAGTAAGAATACAACTATCATAAATACTGCAAGAATTGCAAAACCCTACAATAGCAGCCTTCATACTTGTAGATATAGCTTCCTGTCCAAGCTTTGCTCCTACCACATTACTTCTGAGCTCTTCAAGCTCCAGTGAAAGTGAACCTATACGAATAGTAGATGCAAGATTATTTGCCTCATCATATGAGCTCATTCCTGTAATCTGTGCTGTTCCACCTGTAATAGCGGTTTGAACAGTAGGATTTGAATAAATTATATTATCATATATAATGGCAATTCTCTGACCGATAAGTCTTGCAGTAGCTTCTTCAAAGGCTTTTGAACCCTCATCTGTAAATGTAAGTGAAACAACATACTCACTGTTACCGTTATTATCTATAATACCGGCTTTTGCTGTTGCCACCTGATCACCTGTAAGTACAGTATTTCCCTGAGGATCCACAAAAATCAAAGAACCCGGCTTTCCAAGTTCGTCAAGTATTGCATTTGCATCAGATACACCCGGGATATCAATATTAATTCTATTGCCGCCCTCTCTGTAAACTTCCGCCTCTGTTGAATAATTCTGTACTCTCTGCTGCAACTTGTAGATAGTATCTGCCATATCCTCATCTGACGGATTTGGTTCCACTGTCTGATAAGTAATACTTACACCACCCGCCAAATCAAGTCCAAGTTTTATTTTACCTGTACTGAATTTAGAGTCACTGTTTGATTCTTCAGCCACATCACTGTCTGTTGCCGCATTTTCAGTCACTTCACCGCTCTCGTTTGATATTGTAGTCTCACTTGTTGCTATTGCATTTTTTGTGCCGTTACCTGCTGACAAAACATTGTAAGCAAGAAAACCGAAAAACACCAAAACCACAACAGTGATAAAGAGAGAGGCTAAGCCCTTTTGCTTATTGTCCTTCATTATCTTCTCCTATTTTACCCAGCTAACGCTGCTTTTATCATTATTGCACATTCAATTCTCTTTTTTTGAAGTTCGCAACCGATATCATAAGTATCTGTAATAGAGCCGTGGAAGCTATAAGAATTAGCCGCACATCCTCCACTACAATAAAATCTTGCATAGCAATCCTTACACTTTGGCTTAGCATAAACATTGCATAGCTTAAACTCATTACTGATGTCTTTTCTCTTCAACCCGTCGAATACATTTCCCAGCAAGAACTCATCTTTTCCCACAAATTGATGGCATGGGTAGAGATCACCCCAAGGTGTAACCGCCAAGTATTCCGTTCCCGAACCACATCCTGAAAGTCTCTTTTGCAACACATGGTCCCTGAGTTAAATCTATATTGAAGTGGAAGAAATTAAATCCTCTTCCCTCCTTCTTCCTCTTAATATACTCTACCGCAAGCTTATCATATTCTTCCATGATCTTTGGAATATCTTCTTCTTTGATAGCATAAGCCTCACCGTCTTCACCTACTACCGGCTCCATACTTGTCTGCTTAAATCCAAGGTCTGCAAAATGCAGCACATCCTTTGAAAATTCCAGATTATTTCTTGTAAAAGTACCTCTTATATAATAGTCCTTTGTGCCTCTTGACTCAGCAAATTTTACAAACTTAGGAACAATAACATCATAGCTGCCTTTGCCTCCTCTTGTAGGACGCATAGCATCATTGACTTCTTTTCTGCCGTCAAGACTTAGTACTACATTTGACATCTCCTGATTGCAAAATTCCATAATTTCGTCATTCAAAAGCATTCCGTTTGTAGTAATTGTAAATCTAAATTTCTTATTATTAGCTTCTTCCAAGCTTCTTCCATATTTTACAAGGTCTTTTACTACCTGCCAGTTCATGAGCGGCTCACCGCCAAAGAAGTCAACTTCCAAATTTCTTCTGTTGCCGGAATTGGCCACAAGGAAATCAAGAGCTCTCTTTCCGACATCATAACTCATAAGAGCTCTTCTGCCATGGTACTCTCCCTCTTCAGCAAAGCAGTACTTACATGCAAGATTACAATCGTGAGCAATATGAAGACAGAGTGCCTTTACAACTGTTTCTCTCTCTTTAAAATCATTGATGTAGAGCTCATAAGTATCCTTAGTATAAAGCTCCTCAGCATTAATAAGCTCCTGTATATCGGAAATAGCTTCATCTATTTCCTCATCACTATACTTATCCTTCAAACCTGATTTAATATCAGTTTTTATCTCTTCACTTAAGGTTATAGGAGCATCAATCTCTCCTATCAGCTTCTCACCAAGTTCCATTGCATCATACATAAGCTCATCTACTACATGAACAGAACCTGAATTGACATCTAAAACTATATTGTATCCGTTATTCTTATATTGGTGTAACAAATTATTCCTCTTTCTATCATGAAGCAAATTTTTACAACATGAAAAGCCCCCTTAACAGTCTATGACCGCGAAGGGGGTTTTTTTGATCTAAAGCGTCTTATCTGTTAGGATTCTCACAACCCTGATTTCCAACTGTGCAAGATGTCTTGCAAGCTGACTGACAAGAAGTTTGGCACTCGCCACAACCACCACGCTTTAAGCTCTCTTTAAGAGTTTTCTCATTTAAAGTAACAACATGCTTCATATACATTCTCCTTCTATGTCGTGCTACGACAACAAGCTTTTATGCTAAATCATTTTAGCATAAGTAAATATCTTTTTCAATAAATATATTTTTTTGAACATCTCAACACTCATATTTGCTCTTTTTGCGGCATCTTCAATACTCAATATTCCGTCTTTTTACTAAGGATGCAAGAGTAGTTACAGCACCTTCCATCTTGCCTTCTTTTTATACCTTCGCGTCTTCCTTTTTCCATTCCTTCGATTCTTCCTTTCTGTATTCCTTCCAGTCTTCCTTTCTCTACTCCTCTTGCCTCAACTCTATCAAGTACTTCGCACATATTAACATTCTCCTTTCCCTTCAGCTCATTTATAGTTTCTTCTTAAAATATATTCTACCTTTGTTTTACTTTTTAACATAACTAATGTATATATTTATATGCTAAATATACAATCTTTAAATATAAATTTTACGTTATTAATTATTTTAAAAATAAAAAAATACTATTTAATTATAGTTTTAATGCCTTGTTTTGACAAATTTATAGAACTTGTGATTTGTACTTGAAAGAGCTGTTACTTTTGTAACAGCTCACATAACTTAATCTTTTCTTCTTTTTTTCTTTTTGTATACAAAGACTATACCTAAGCCAAGTGCAATACCCTAAAGTTATAATTGCCAAAGGAATATAACCTGCTGATAAAAGTTTTGCCTGTGGCGCTTTTATTTCAAAGCTTACAGAAGCAATATCACTTAAATTACCCTGCCTTATCCTTTTCCCTGTGCCTTTTACGGTGTGCTTACCTTCTGTATAAATACTTAAGTTTATTGTACCGTCATCCTTAATTGTATACTCACTCTTATCAAGTAATTTATCATCAAGCCAAACTGATTCAATAAAATCTCCCGGAAGTTCCGTACTTAAAATAATATTTACATTACCCTCATAGATTTGACCTTCTTCAGCGCCCAGAATCATAGCTACAGGTTTTGTGGCATCATATATAACTTCCACGGGTTTCATTGAAGACTTATTTCCTGCCGTATCTATTACCTCAAGATTGAAAGTATATTTTCCGTCTTTATCTATTGACTTTGAAAACTTCAACTCACCGTTTACAAACTCAAACGGCTCATCCATTCCGTTTATAGTTGCCGACACAATAGAAATTTCATCAGTGTTCCACACCTCAATACTTGGTTTAAACGGCTTGTTTGTATACTGTCCTACAAGTTCTTCAGGCTTAAACTTAAATGTTGCGCCTTTTTTATTTACGGAGAAATTCACCTTCTTCTCGGTAACATTACCTGCCATATCATATATGGTTACGGTAAGTATATAATTATCATCAATGTAAATAGGATCAAGATTTAATATATAACCACCATCCTGTTTCTTTGCCTTATATATAAGGTCTCTTGACTTTCCGTCAGCAACAGCTGTAAGAGTGATTTTTGATTTTGATAAGTCAATATTTACATCACTGTATTTTACTACAGGTGAGACTGTTCTTGCATTTGCGGTCAAGTCTTCCACTCCGGTAATAGTAATATGTGGTGCTGTAGCATCGACATTAACCTTTTCTTCAAATCTTACTTTTTCCGGAGCTCGAACCCTGATTATTTTTGACAACTGCGATTCTATACTCTCCGTCATCATCAAACACTATATTAGCTCTGTGATTTCCACCCTCTGAGCTCCATGTATATCTTGCATTTGACAATACTTCTTTTCCGTCTACTTTTTTATAGACCAATACAGAATAATTATTCGCATTAAAAATTACTGTCTTCAACACTTTACAGATGCTGTTCTCGTATTCAAGAATCCGTTTACCCTATTATTTACTATATCCGTATTGATATTAACTCTAGGTCTTACATTTTCTGTACTCGAGCTATTGCCTGTACCAACACTATTTGCTGTACTTACACCATTATCATCACTACTACTATTTCCGCTTCCCAAAGGCTGGAAAAGTCTTTGTTGCTGATTTGAAGTATCTGCACTTGTATTTGTCTGATTATTAGTGGATTGAACGTTATCCTGTACCTGTGCTGTGGAAGACTGGGAATTAGTATTGCTTGTAGATACATTATTTACAGCACTTGCACTTTGTGTATTCCTATCCGGGGTCGGAGTCGGATTAACGTCATCATTATTTCTTCCTCTCGTTTCAGTACGAGTTGAAGTATCTACTACTACAGTATTATTATTGGAAGTTCCTGTTTCATTTGTGGTAGTAGTATTTGTTCGTGTATCAACAGGTGGCTCAACTACAGGCGGTTGCACTGCTAAAAAGAAGATTTGATTTCTATCTCCATTCTTAGATACAAACTGCAACATACTGTTATTTACAGCATTCAAGTTATCAGCTCTTGCAATTTGTACATTACTCCAATACCATAATATACATTACTTCTATAAAGAGTAATGCTTGCATTACTACTTTCCTCTCTTGTCATTGTATGAAATCCGTTTCTTATAACTAAATCTCCCCTTCTCGGGTTTGAAGATGTAGCTATTGAAGGGGTTGCAACAGATGATGTGGCAAGAGTTGGTGGTCTTGAAATATCATAATCCTGTATCTCAATATTTCCATGATTCAATATAACATTTTTTACATTTTCAAAAGAGTTTTCTATCAGAACAGGACTCCAATTAGAATAACTCTCATCATTTGTATCCCCCAAATCTCTTGGTGTAGGCAATGTCAATGTACCATCTGAATTTAGAAATAATGAAACATTTCTTATATGGTATCCATTACCATCTCTAAATATCAGCCCTACTACCGTACTTGAGGGTGCCGCCATAGAATCAAAAAGAAAAAGATTGGAAAAATAATTTGAAATAAAAAAACACAAAACAAATCACTATTGCAATTATTTTTGTCTTTACCTCGGACATTCATAATACTATTTACCTCCCGCAATTAAATTAATTTCTTCAATAATCTCAAAATCCATATTTTTGATCATATTTATTTATAATCTGACCATGGTAATTTTTCTAACAGCACGGTGTCATTACTATAATCAGAGTTATTTTTACTGATACTTTCTGTATTGTTTTTTTATTACATTATCAGTTGTCAATCTACCTGAATGTGTTTTTCTAAGTGGCATAGTTTTATTTTGCATTCTTTTGATCAACCGACCATTTCTGCTTTGAGCCATAACTTAAAAATATCTCTAAAAGCCTTTCTTACACCCAATTTAAACCAAATCCAAATACTTAGTATCAACATGGTACCGCCTGCAAAAATCCCACTAAAATATAATATTTTATGCATTAGATACCTCCTACATTTTGTAATTTATTCTTTAAAGAAACAAAATTTGAATTTGATTCAATATCGGGCAATTCACTTGCCTTCGTATAAATCATAGCTGATGTATTCACATCTTTCATATCCATCAACAGCATAGTTGCAAGGCTTATATATGCAGTAGCATCATCCGGATATTTCTCAATCAACCTATTATACTCATCTGCCGCTCTGTTATATTCACCTAATGTCTCGATAAATATCACCTATTCTATTTTTCAAATAAAAATAGATTGCTGTTGCTGTTGCAAATGTCAAATACTGTTCATAATAAGATATAGCCTCATGCAAGTCATCTCTTAGAGCTCTTTTCACGTATATCGACATTTCCTCTTCTGTAATAGGCATCTGCCAGTCCAAAATATACCTCAGGTAAATATTTATCCTTCAAATCCTTATCCATATATGGACTTTTCAATATCTCATCTGCCTTATTTAAAAGCTCCATTGCTTTATCAAAAGGCTTTTCGCCCACTTTTTGTATAGCAAATGCATTAGCCCTGTAAATTTTTGACAATGTAATATATATTTCTATCTTTTCTTCTTCATCAACCTCTGTATTCAGATACTCATCAACATTATTCATATCCTTAACTATCATGTTCCAGTCTGTACCCTATCTCCGAAAGAGATCTTGACAATGAAGAATAATACTTTGCCTGTGGATATTTTTTTGTGTCTACCTTCTCAAAATATCTTGCCGCTGTACCGTAGTCAACATTGAACTCAGCATCCTTGCTGTTACCAAGAAAAATATATCTGTCCCTATTTTTCATCATAAGATCATCATTTTTACCCGAGGTCTCCTCTTCCAGATGCAATCATTGCAGAAATCGCCATAAGACCGTTCCTTGTCTGTCCAAGATCACAGTAATAATCAAGCATCCTTACATATGCTTCCGTACTTTGTGGTGATATATTTATTGCCTCTTGGAAAAGTTTTAAAACATTAGCATCAACTACATTTTCACTTCCTGAGGAAGCAATTGTAAGAGCCGCTTCTGATAAATAATTATTGTAGACCTTTGAGATTTCCCTTTTCTCCATTCCATTTACAACAATAGCCATAGAGAAAAAGTAAAAAGATAGAATAAGACTTGCCGCAAACATCAATATTTTTCTTTTTTTGAGTTGCTATGTATGAATCATCCAAGTCCCTAAAGTGTTGCAGTGCATATGACATCTCCTTACAGTCATTAAACCTTTTTTCAGGATCTTTTCTTGTAGCCCTAAGTATTATCTTTTCAAGTCCGTTTGACAATCTCTCATCCCATCTTCTTATCGGATAAAGCTCATATGGTGGCTCCGAAGGATTCACACCTGTAAGTAGATGATACATGGTAGCACCAAGATTGTATATATCCGTCCTTGCATCAGTTTGTCTCAATGTTTCTCCCTGCAAACTGCTCAGGAGCCGCATATCCTATGGTACCCGAGACATGTAGTATCCGATACACTGTCATAGTTATATTTTTCTCGCCGTTCCGAAATCTATCAGAGTAATCTTTACCGTCCGGCTTTAACATTATATTTGCCGGTTTCAAATCTCTGTATATTATCGGTGGATTTTGTGAATGTAAATAATCCAGTACATCACAAAGCTGTATGGCATAATCAACAACTTTATCTTCCTCTATAGTTCCCTCTTCCAGTAAAATATCAGACAGTGGCCTACCTTCAACATAGTCCATTACAATTATAATGGTATCATCATTTTCAATTATATCTGCGATACTCGGTAGATATGGATGCTTTAATTCTTTTTAAGAGATTTGTTTCCGTTATGAGACTTTGTTTCATCACCCTCATAATTTCTATTTTTCTCTTTTCTCATCTCCTTAATAGCCCATTGTTTATTTGCTTTCTCATTCATCGCCAAATAAACAACACTCATACCGCCCTGTCCGATCTTATTTAGAATCTTATATTTCCCGTCTAAAAGGCTACCAATCTCCAACATATTACCCCTATTATTGCACCTTGACCAATGCTACTGAAATATTATCCAGTTCCTTCCTTTTTAGATTTAGGTCTATCAATGCCCTAAGTTTTTCTCATTAAATTTGAATTGTCACATTTCAACAGCATATTTAAAATCTCTTTTTCTGATACTTCATGTCTGAAACCGTCACTACAAAGCAATAGAATATCACCTTTTTCTACTTCTCCGCAAAACATATCAGGATTAACATCACTTGTAGCCCCAATACATTGTAAAAGTACATTTCTCCTCGGATCTTTTTTGCTTCTTTTCTCAGTAAGCCTACCCTCTGCTATCTCTTTAGCAATAACGGTATGATCATCTGTAAGTTTATATATTTTAGACGATGATATTTTATACAGCCGGCTGTCTCCCACATGCCATACAAAAAACGATTTTTCAACTAAAAGAAAAGCTGTTACGGTTGTACCAAGATATATACCATGTTCTTTACCATAGTGAAGTAAACCTTCATTTTCAGAACTTATGATATTTCCTATATCTTCCCTCATTCTGCTTTCATCCCAGACACTATCATATTTACTGTAACTGTATAAAAACCAATCTGAAAATGCTTCTACAATACTCTTACTGGCAAACTCACCACAGGACAGTCCACCCATTCCGTCACAAATTATCCCAAGACAGACTTCCTTGCCTTTTAAATTTTGCTCTTTTAAGATTACACTGTCCTGATTACAACTCTTTTTCAATCCGACTTCAGTTTGCGCCGCTAAAAAAATACTTCATATATTTATCCTATGTGAAATTCAAATTCTTCATTTGCCAAACTTATGACGTCATTATCCCACAGTTCGACCTCGACTGTTGATGAGATTTTTTTCACCATTTACCATAGTCGAGTTTAATGACTTTCAAATCTCTAATAAAAGAACGAACCGTCTTTTTTTAATAATTTCCGCATGATTTCTACCTACTGAAGTATTATCACTTTATACAGAAATCCACATAACTTTTTCTCTCTTCCGATTCTAAAGTTTGACTTATTTATAAGTATTTTTTTCACCGGTTCTCTTCCAGATCAAAAATCCGTTTGCAATATTTTTGAGAAAATCCCAACAGTGTGGTTTCACCCATATTAACCGAGCTTTTGTAAAACTGTTGTCTCCGCAAAAGAATTACCCTGTGACTTAGATACCTGCACAGTATTTTTCAACCTTAAGAGCCTGTTTTTTTCTTTCTTTTTTTCCCGAAAAGTGAAAAACTTCTTTTTTTATCCTTTGTCTCTTTCTGAGCCGTTGTTCCCTACATTTACAGGTTCTTCTCTACCCGAATTAGAAAAGCTGTTTCGGTACTAAAGTGCTTTCAGGTACCTTTTGTTATTTCCTGTTTCTTTTCAGACTTTCCAAACCCAAACAAACCTTTTTTTCTTTTTCTTCTTTTTGCAGGTTTAGCATTTACGTTGACATTTGATACGGCTGACTGTTAACAGGCTTAAATGTACTGACAGGGGCTGAGTATTTACAGGAACCTGTGCTCTATTACTATATCCTGAATAATCAACTGCCGGAGTTAACGGTCTAACGAGGTTCTTCAATGCTATTGTATTTTTTTCTTTCTTTAAATTCATTTTGACTTTCCATCTTTGGCCTATTTGGCGTTTTCAGAGTATTTTTCTGTGCTTTAACTCTGATATCAACTGTAAAAACTTATCATAGAAAGAGAATCTTGTTCTGAAATCTGTTTACTTATATCTGCCGCAAAAATATGCCGCCTTATCATTCTTTACCATCATATCAAAGAAGTAAATTTTTTTGAAAAGAAAGTAGGAATACTTATACTGTTTTTTTCTGTCATATATTGGTAGAAAGAACCATCTTTATAGTTTCATTATCAACAAATATGTATTCATTTTTCCAAAATAATTTGAGATTCACTTAACATATATTCTTCAATGTCCATTACCGCTTTACAAATATTTCCGAATATATCTCAAAAGTTCCTCTTTTGTAAGATCTTCACTCAAATATTCATTCAAATTCTTTACTGTTGCAGTTTTATACTTAAATTCCGTCATGGAATCATGCATGACTATATCGATGGGAATAAGATTTTTAATATCATTATTTCTCATCATTCCTATACTTACATTGTCAATTTTTTCATTTTTCAGCAACATTATATATAAGCTCAATATCCTTTTCAGTCTCGTTCTTTTTCAACATATGGGCCTCCTATCTCAAATTTTCCAAAAATGAAACTTGTGACAATATCTCAGTCAAATCTCCGCTGTCTGCATTATAATTTTTAACAAAAGTCTCTTACAGCCAAAGTTTTGAGGAATGGAAACATTATTCACATCTCTTTACCTTATTACATATATATGAGTTAGCTTTGTTTGTTATATCAATAGCTTCCGCTATTTCTCCATAATCTGCAGTGCCTCATTTAAATCAGACATTTTCTTTATTCCCTGCCTTGTATCATCGAAAACAAATATTATCTTATATGCAAACTTTGCAAATACCTTCAGTCTGCTTCCCGGATTTAAATTACTGTCTATGATTATATGTCTATACTTACCCATTCCTTGTAATTCCTTAATAAGTACAGATATATCTTCATCACTCATTTCAAGCATATCAAGAGCCGTTCTTGATTTCATTGAAGAAAGTCCAGCCTTCACTTGTCTTTAAAACACTGCTTTCTATTTTTCAAGGAAACACTCTGCTTTTTTTACTCTTTATTGCATATATTATCTCATCAAAACCGACATTTCCTTCTCCGTTTAAGAAAATATTGGATGAATTCAGCATCTCAAAGTTTAAGTACAATGTAGGTATTCCCTGCCTTGCCAACCTTTTTGCATAAGCAATTGCAAGAGAAGTAGCTCCTGCACCTCCGTTTACCGGCATAAAGACCTCAACCAAGGTATTATTACCGTCATTGAATTTATATGCAATATCACCGTTTGCACTGTCTGCAAGTACATTCAATATTTCCTTATATATCTTCTCCGGCTTTTTAAACTTGTTGATTGTCTTTATATTATTTTTACGTTCTATCAAATCTCTATCCGACAGATACGCAAGACTTATCTTCTCACTGTATGAAGATAAGTCATCTTCTATATTTTCAGAAACAAGCATAACATCGATAGCCTTATTTCCTCTGTTATTTCTCAAATGAATCTAATGAAGAAAAAAAGTCAATATTTCTATCCTGTCCTGATAATTTTTTTAATATAAAAAAATCTGACAATCTTTTTTCTGTAATCCTCATCACCATCTATTAAAAACAAGTCTGATTTTTCATTAAAAACCTCCTATTCTACAAGCTTTATAAATTTCCAGGCTCCCTTATTTTACAGAAGCTACTCCTCTACTGTTGAAAGCAACCTGCCCTCATTAAACTCAAAATCAATAACAACTGTAGCGTTTTTATTTAATATATCCCCAATTTTTTTACCCGTCATATACCGCCGCAAAACCCGTTTCGCAAAAAGGCTTTTGCGTCCTTATATTCGGTCATCAATTCAATTTCACCATTCTTATTTGCAAAATCCCCATTTATCATCTACCTTTAACAGCCGTAGCATCGTCGGACACAAATGCCTTTTGCCTCATCAAAACCTTCACTTCCAATCATATTTCCGTCCAAATCGAAAAATATGATATTTACCGTCAAGCTTTTGCTATATATACATTCTGTGAAGTGGCAAAATCCGAAATCATCAACCAACACATCATCATATATAAAATCAGTAACCTGTGAAAAAAATCATTCTTTTATAACAGCCCATTTGCCGTCTTTTTTTACCGCAGCTCTCTTATTAGCAAATCCGCCTGCATAAATCATAGGTCAACTCAGTCGCCTTGTTTTGCATACTCATCTATATAAGAATAACTTTTCAGCTGTTTTTATAAGGAGCCAGTTTGTTTCCCAAATACACCAAGTGAATCCACTTTAAAATCAGGTACAAAGCTTCTTTATATCCGTTTTTTATCTACATAATACCAAGCACCGTCCCCTACACACTGCAGCATAAATTCGATCCTTACCATATGGTGAATTTCATCATATGTAGCTTTTATCTTTTCAGTGCCGTCAGACTTCATTAGTCCCTTTTTTCTCATCATTTGTGAATACATAAAAATCCGTTATAATACTCATCTATAGAAGCTCCTGCAAAGTAGACTTTCAGTATATATTCCTCTCAGTTTACCCTGAAGTTCCAAAAAATCATCATCCTTAGGTTGTCTTTCAAGATAGGCATTTACAACTTTAAGAGCATTTGCACTTTGTTTCCTGTCTATATAATAGTCTACGATTTTCTTTGCTATATCTCTAGGATAATTATAACTTTCCAAAATCATACTGCCCTGCTTCTCAAAGTCACTGTACTTCTTTAAATTAAGATAATCATCAAGAATCGCCACTTCCACAGGAAGCTTATCATCAGTATATTCCAATGCACTCTTGTACTGATCAAGAGCATCTATATAAATTTCTTTTTCATCCAGAGCTTTGGCTTTTGCCATATAATCATTATAATTTTTAAGTTTGCTTGCATTGCCGCCTATTATATTGCCCCATCCAAGTACCAACAGTAAGATTATTACAGGTACCAGTATTTTTTTCATCGTCATATACAGCTCCTAAAATCCCAAAATCATACAGGTCGTTACACCGAAAGCAATAAAAGGTGCAAAGGGTATCTCATCCTTTGTAGTAGCCTTTTTGGTAAACACCTTAAACAATCCATACAATGCAATTGATACAAGTGATACTATCAGAACTCCCATCAATGTATAAGTTCTCAAATAAAATCCCAATGCTCCTACGAGCTTTACATCTCCCATTCCTACACCGTTTTTACTGACTGCCTTACTTAGTGCAAAAACTCCGGCACCTATCAGGAGCGCAACAGTTGAATCTATAAAAATAGCCAATGCGCTTCAATGGAATTTGTAAAAACATTTAATTAAAATAAATATACAGGCAAATGCCCAGTATAAATACAACTGCCTCATTCGGTATTATCTTTCTCTATGATCAATACCTGCAATAATTAAAGATACAGATATTATAATCAAAGCCTTAAGTGACTTGATAAGACTCATAATCATATACCCTATATAAGATACCTATAACAATTCCTATCAACAAATAAGTGATTATCAAAAAATATATTCTGTTTAGAATCTACTTTTACCATATCTTTCTTTGTATATATACAGTGTAATTGCGTAAGCTATCAACATAAACACTACGCAAAAAGCCAAATTTGCCATCGCCTGCATCTCCTATTCTGTGGTATATAGTTTAAGCACCATACCGTTTTCTCTTGCATATTCCGTTGCAAGTATTATTGCCTTTTGTTGATCAACACTCAGGTCTTTATTTTTGACTACAAGATAATAGTACTTTTGTATTATACTTTATCCGGTGTGATATCTCCCTGCTCACTGAAGTTTTTAAGTTTCTTCATATCCTTTTTTATAGCACTCAAAAACTTCTTACCGTCCTGATATTCTACAAGGTCGGTATCCATACTATGAGTTCTTGCGATATAACCTTCGGATGCATTATATATACTTATATCTTTTAAATTCAGCGGAATCCAGATTTCTCTTTACGACTGTATTGTCGTAATTGCTTATCTCTTCGCCTCTCTCTTTTGGTATTCTTATCCCATACGGAAGCAGGAATACCCAGTCTGTTGCTCAGGTGTCACTACCGGAGTTACATTGTCAAAATTGTCTTCTTCTCCGGGTACTTCATCTGCACCGTCTTCAAGTGCAGCACCTGCAGCGGCTCCACCTGTCTCATTGGGCTCATTAAAGCTTCCGTCCCCAATCCAGGCTCTGGTGGATGCAGTATTTTTTTCAATGTGAAAATCAAACTTTATCTATAAACGGAACGGGAATTCTTATCTTATATGTAGCACATATTTCAATGCTTTGCATATCTAAAAAGAAACTTGATCCCCAATAATTTATTCCATTTTTTCCACCCTGTACTCCAAGTTTTTCCAAATATCCATTTGGAAAACCCTGTAAGTACTTATTGGTAACGGCTCTGCTTATCGGCATTGCAACCGCCAGCTTTACCGCATCGTATGCTCCGTCTTTTATGACAGCCAGTATACCGTTGAAAATTGCTTTTTCATCAGAGAAATAGTCGCTGACAGAAGTGTGCATAGCTTGTCCTGCATCATATATCTCCTGTGCACTCTGTCCCACACTGTCCATTTGAGATAATATATCTTCAGGATATTGTTCAGATCCTTCATCCAATATATTTGTAGTCACATTCGTCGCATTTTCAAGTCCGTTTGCGCTGGCATTGAAGAATACCTGTATAGTATTTAACATTTTCTTTGTCTTATCGGTAAACTCACCCGACTCATCCGATGCAGTCTGCCCTATATTATGTACTCCAAGTTTCTTGGCTATATAAGCATATTCGGACACCTGCTTTGCGGTCTGATCTATAGCATTCTGTATACAAGTATATGCCCTGTATACATTCATCATACTTAGTAGTGCTATATACGCCGCAATAAATATCATAAGTATAAGACTGGCTTCTACTGTAAGAATACCTCTTTGCCTATCTCTATCCATTAGTTTGCTCCTTAGTGTGGTCAGATAAAACTGCTTAATCAAGACTATTTGTCCCGGATATTTTAATAGAATTTTTTATCAATCTTCCAGTAGTCATCTAAGCTTATCAATGTCTCCATAGAAGCTGTTGTTGATTTTTTCAGTTTTTCATAGTTTTCTTCCATAGTCTTTGCTTCAGCTTCATCCGACATATCTACAGGTCTTACACCCCATATTGCCATTCCCATTCCATAGCCTTGGTTATCATCCGCAGGATTTGAACCCGCTCCCTTAGGACTGAAATAATAATATGCTATATATCCCTGCTCTTACAAGTTCAGGATATCTTGTATTTGATGGATCCTTTCTTGTTACATCTATATGCCCTTCCTCTTTTTATAAAAGTCTACACCGTTATAGGTAACCTTTTCACTATTGTCTACAATCACTTCATACTGTTGCTCAGAATACATAGTATACATTCTTCCATCTTCTAAAGAATGAATCCCAAATATCCCTTCAAACCCTTCTTTAAGATTCCTGGTATTTTTTTCAAGTTCTTCACTGTATTCTACATGCCAAGTTTCTTCTGCATGCTCGTTTTATCAGTACATTCACGTTGATAAAAAAACAGGAAGCAAGTTCACCTTTATTCTCATCAAACCCATAATATCAGTCTGATCTGTCGTAAAATAGCCCCGCTTTTTGGGAAACTCACGGTCTGCCATAAGGTCCATTCCACCTATAGTTCCAAGTGTTATACCATATTCAAACTCACTTTTCTTGGCAGACTTTTGTGTGGTTTCTTCCACCTTACTTTCTTTTGCCGTAGTCTCACCGGTTGCAGTACTGCCTGTACTTGTATCAGACTTGCCACATCCGGTTCCGATAATACTTGCTGTAGCCAATACACCGATAAGCAACATTCTTTTTACATTCTTCATCTTCTTAACTTTCGCCTAAACGGCTTCCTCCATATTTAGTATCCTAACGCACTCTTACATTAGTATCCTAACACACCCTTATAATTTATAGGATAACCGAATTTACCGTCACCCACTATAAATTTCTCATTATTATTGTTAAAAGCCTCCAAATTCATAAACACCGGCTTTATTTGTGCATCGGCTTTTACCTGCAAAAGCACTGTAGCATTTTGCATAGAGAATCCTTCTCCCGCATAGTATAGTGAACCTTCCTTACTTGCATTGGTCTGTATAAGATTTCCCATCCTGCAGATTACACTCTGCTCGTCTATCAAGTACTGTATAGAAAGGAATACCATAAGATAATCTCTGTAGCTCATCTCAAAGGTGCTTGCCTTGGTCTTATCAAAAGCCGTTAAGCTCAAGCTTTATTATTTCCGTCTCCTATAGCTAAGAGCATCACCGCCTGCACCTTCAAATTCCTTTATTGAAACTCATTTATCTTATTATTTATCGCCTCCTGTGCATTACTGTTTGCTGCATCCAATGCACTTCCTACACTGTTCTTAAGCTTATCTTTGAAGTTGAGTTTTATCAATAACAGAATGTATTGCGACGTCTAACTCTTCTCTTTTAGCTTCAAAGAACAACTTGATATTATTATTTATACTATCTGTTAATTGATTGACATTTTCACTTGTAATACCTGCTGTCTGCATAACAGTGCCAACAAGCTCATCTATAGTTTCACTATTGTTAATAGTCTTAAACGCCTTAAGTTTTGCCTGTGCTACCAATCCCCCTGTTGCCACTTCAGCTTCCATATCCGCCTGCATCTTATCAAAGCTTTCCTTAAGTGCAGTTTTCAGTCTTTCTTCCAGTCCGTCTCTTACATCTCCTACCTGTGCAGTACACCAAAGTACTTTTTTTCCTGTATAGGCGTCTGTATGGACGTTATAATAGTATCTGTAGATGTATCTACCATATTATTAACGTAACTCTCCAGAGTCTCATTAAACTCCTCTTTTGCATCATCCGTATACTCATTCATCTTTTTATACAGAGTATTTGCCGCCGTCTTAGCCGCCGCCTGTACTATTCCTCTGGCATATCTCGCTCTCCATACACTTGGATTCTTATACAACGCTACAGTCTTTCCCGACACCAAATCATTCACATCCAATACACTCTCAGTAAGTGCCGATGCAAGCAACAATACATTTTGTACTATCGGAACTCCGAATCCTGTCCAACCGGCTATGGCAGTAGCCATTGCAAATGTCTCATTTCTTAGTTCATTGTCGCTGGTATATGCATATATGGCGTTCAACAAAAATCTCACACCGAATATTCTCATCTTTACCCCATCAACATTAGCTTTTAAGTCGGGATTTCCAAGAAGTATATACTCCTGCTCCGCCCTGTAGGCTTCATTGTTTTTTTCGCTGAAAGGTACACCTGATAATGTCTTTTCACTTGTACCTCCACCTTCTTCTCTGTTGGTGGTATAGCAGCTGAACATTGTAGTGGTGTATGCCATAAGGTAAAGCTTATCTCTTCCGCCAACGAGAATATCGCCTATTTTGTCAAATCCTGAAATAGCTTCCTTTGATGTTTTCAAAGCATTATCCGCCAGCTTATCCGCACCGCCATTTTGCAATGACTCCATAGAGTTTTGCATCCATTATCTGAGCAGCCTGTGCACTTGTATTCATTACATTGGCAATTTGTGCACTACTTATTTCTACGGGTTCCGGTGTATTATCAATACCGGAGCCTTTAATCATATTATCTCTCTGGCTTTTCTTCTCCGAATCACCGTCAGGCTTTGTAGCCATACTGTTTTTCTCAAGGAAAGCAAAAAGCGGGTCTACATAGTACTTCCCGTCAGTTCCGGTTGTTCCACCTAATGTCGACTCAACATCATAGCATTCCACTCCAAGAAAATTTCTAAGCTGAGGATCCTTGTAGTCAAATTCCGTGTCTACCAGTTTATATCCCTTGGTATTTTCTTTTGTTTCAACAACCTTTTTTTATCTTCTCAGGTATATTCCTTTCAAAACCCCATAAATAAAAAGGCTACTATCCTCTGTAGGGTATATACGCTCCCCAAAGTATGTAATGCTTCCTGCTTTGAAACCACCTCCTCAGTAGTAGTAAGATTATCCTCTTGTGTCAAGTTTGACGCATAGGATATTATTCTATCTCATCCACTGTTCGTTCGATTCCTCGGAAGTCGCAGGTGTTATACCTGCATAATTAAACTGTTGAAGATTTGTAATAACCTTATTTGAATAGTCTATTGAATACTTAAATGTTTTAATCATTTCGTCGACATATCCCTCTATGACCGCCTTAGTCTTAGTGGAATAGTCCTGATGCATATCATTTTTTTACACGGACTCTGACATATTATTAATATCTGTATTCCCAGGTATCAGCTATCTCTTTGTAATTCTTCCGAGGCTGATTTCAATTCTTCAAGTTTTTTTCTTTTTATAACCTCAGCCTTGTCTTTTAATTCTCCAAACCACACATAATAATCTCTTGCTTTTCTCATAGGCGGTATAGCCAAAATTTTAATGTCCGCCCTAAGGTCTTTTAGATATTTATCTCTAAGATTATTTTACATTGTAATTCGGTCCAAAAGGAACAGGACCTGCTTGATATGCTGTTACAGTTCCATACTCTGCAGGAATTGCCTCTTTTACACCTATTTGCACTCCAATTACCGACAAAAACCTCCCAATACCATTTATACAGTTTTGTCCATTCGTCAACTTCTCTGGCTCTATCAGCTAATATAGAAGACGCGTCATCATCTTCGTCTAATTCGTCAAGTTGTGTTTGAAATTTTTCCATGAGTTCTACATGTTTTTTTTCACGCAACCTGTAATTTTTATTAACACGATGGAATTTTTCTTTTCTCCTCATCGTATTTTTTTTATAATATGTTACATAATCTTTAAATCTATTATACTCTAAAGAAGATTCATCCCGTATACGAGCGCGATGTTTTTCATTATGTGAAAGCGGACTATAGACCGCATAGAAATCTGCACTCAATTGAGCAATATCACTTGCAAAATATTGTTTAGATGACTCCAAACTGTCTCCGAGACGTTCATCATCATTTCCATCATCATAACGCCAGTACTTATCTGTCCCAAGTTCCTTAAGCTTTTCCACCTGAACATATGCTATTGCATCTCTTGTGGCATGCATAAAGTTATTGTCACCATCGATATATATATCTTCCCTGATTCCAAGCGGAGCTTTAAACTTCCATGTCCCTGTCTCAGGATCAGGTTCTATAAGATAATCCTCGTATTCCCTGGAAAGCTTATATATTTCTAGACACAGATTCTGAATATCCTTTAGCTTTTTTTCGTAATCCTTTTTATCTTCCAATGCCTTTTTGTTGAGCCGGCAATGATTTTTAGAATATTCATCTTTCTCTAAGAAATCCATACCCTATAACCGCCGGTGCTCTAAATTTCATATAATCAAGCACCTGTGCCCTTAATATATTTGCATTGGAAAGATTTGCACCTGCCGCTTGACTTACTTCAAAGCCTCCATCGGCAAGTTTCATTTTCATAATATCTGAGATTTCATCTCCATTACTTCCTGATAATGCTATATCAACAAGTTCTTTCACTAAGCCTTGGTCATGCAGGCCGTTGCTTTTTTTAATGTAGCTTCAAAAGTATACTTCAAGATTTTTTTCTTTAACTCATCCATATCCTTAGAAATCGCAAAAAGTCCCATATGTATCCTGAAGTACAGAATTATAATATGTCAACCCTGCATTGAGTGCCATATCTCCTGCACCCGACACTATATTTCTGGCAAGTATTATTCTGCCGCCATCTATTAAAACAGTAGTAAATATTATAACTGCTGTTAAAATAAGTGACATAAATACGGTTAGTGAGCCGTGTTTGTTATAAAAGATTTTCATATTGTCACCTGCCTGTTCCGCCCAGTTTATCTCTTAATGTCTTTAGTTTATTTACATAGACATCGACCCTTTCTTTCAGATTAAATTTCTCCAAAAGAAAGTCTATAAGGTCAGCCCCCAGGTCGATGTCTCTAACAAATTCTGTTGCATTGGAGGAGAATGCGTAGCTTGATTCCTGAAGTTCAAGATTTGCCGGAGCACCTATATGCTTGAGTGCCTTTCCCAATCCGTCAGGTAATCTGATACCGTATTTGATATTGGCCTTCACTGTAGGTGTTATTATTCCCGGTAATCTCTATGTCGGAATCTACGGTCAAACCGCTAACCATAGTATACTTTATAGTAAAAGTGCATTCAGTTTTTCCTCAAAACCGTTTCCAACTTCATCCTTACTCCTGAAAAAACCTGCATAAAGTTCTCTCTCTTTATAATAACTGTCAACGCCGTCTGTTCCCGGAAAACCCATAACATCTATATCTATCCCGCTGCTGGCAGGTGCAAGATATTTTTCGTATCCGGGATATGCAGCTTCTCTTGCCGACTGTGAAGCAATCTTTGTAGCTAGCAAACTGTACCAGAGTCTGCTCCAACTTCAAAAGCCCCAATACCAGCATTGCAATTATTGTAAATATGAATAATGGATATATTAATGCCGCTTCTACCATCAATGTACCACGATTATTTTTTCGCCTCGCATATCTCCTCCTTATACCAACATAGGGTGTAAGATACCAACGAAATTCACTGAGTTTAGTAAATATTTGAGTCAACTATAGCCCTCAAGCTTGCTCTTGAATACAAATAGCTACTGCAATTATGATAACTATAAGTACCATAACCGCAACCATATCAGATGCTCCGCGCTCCTCTTCCTTGAAAGCATCAAAAGCACCCTGAATTTTCATTGCCTGTGATATAAAGAACAGGTCAATAAGTTCAAACATTTTTTCCATTTTGTTTCTCCTCTCTTTGAAACTTTTTAAAATATTTATGTAAAAGCTTTAGTCGACTTTCAGCTTCAAACATCAAAAATCTAAGACTAGCTAAACATAGGCACAATTATCAGAATCAACACTCCCAAAAATATAAGACCTATAGGCATTATCAGTTTACTGCTTGCCTTTTCACCCTTTCTTTTTACTTCATGCTTTTTCTCTTCCCATGCTTCATTACTCATATCTCTGAGAAAAACCACAACTATCACTACTACCCTTTTTGAAGGTTCTGTATCATCATTGTAGAAAACTTTCTAAGAGACTTTATAGAACATCTTTCTCCAAAAGCCTTATAAGCTTCCACCTCTTGAATACCGTTACTTAGCTCCATAGCCGTATTTTTCATTTCTTGGTACAAAATTCCGTCATTCGTAGCTGCAACCTTTGTCCATGCCTCTCTTATAGGCACACCGGCATTTACAAGTAGTGTAAGTTTTGATAACATCCCGGATAATCTCTTAAAAGTTCATCTCTTCTTGAGTTTATTTTGTCATTCACAGTTCATCCAGATACCATATCATCATAGCACTTACAACTATTCCCACAATCAGCAATTTGAAATTTCCACTTACTCCCGTTATCATAAACATAAGTAGTGTCAGTACTATTCCAAATGTGATTTGTCCGCCTCGCAGTATATAAAAATAATACGGTCCATACTGTTTTCCATATATTTCCGAAATGAGCTTAATCTTTCCTCGTGCATTTTTTTGCTGTTCATATCAAAATGTATCAGCTCCATAAAGTCCAAATCCGATATAATATATGTCAGACATCGGGATATTCTCCCATCCGGTATACCCGATAATACATCATCAAATTTTTTTACTGAATCTGAAATGCAAAGTATAGTACAAACAATGCAAATATTGTTACCAATATCATTACGTATCATATTTTTTTACATCCTTATATTTACTATCTTTCTTCCCATCATATAGGCTCCTGCAAACAATCCCTATTGCAAACTATCTTTTACTATCACTGTGAAAAGACGTATTTAGCTACTGCCGACATAGTTCCCATTCCGCTAAGTGCAATCATTATTACGATGGGCATTACCATCATAATATTTCAGCTCATTTTTCTTTTCTCTGTGAGAATAGTCTTTGATTTCCATCTCTATTTCTATCTTGTCATTGATTATCTTTCTGCTGTCCCATACGACCTGCTTGATATCTCCACCCTGTCTAAGTCCCCGACTCAAAAGTAGTCGCAAAGCTTTGCAACATCATCAAGTCCGCATCTGTCTGCAAAAGTCCTTCAGTAGATCCTCAATAATTATATTATTTGTCATTCCTGCTATGATTATTCTGGTTTCATTTACGATATCTGATTTTTTTCACCATATAAAGACTTAGTAGATCTTGATAGCTTTCGGCAAATGCCTCCATAGTATTCTTTCCCTGAAGAATAAGAGGTCGTAAGTGCCTCAAGCAAATCTCTGAACTCGATAAGCAAATCTCTTTGTCTTTTTTTCTTTTCTGTACTTTTTGATAAAAGATGTATCGCAGGGTATTCCACAGATAATTCCGGATATTGCAGAAACACTGAAATATTCTAAAGAATACCATCATTACTACAAATCCAAGTACAAATCCCAAGTGCAAAAATCCCACAAGATAATCAATCCACTCTCATATGATATACATGGTAGTCATCGGCATTTCCCATAAGACCGTGGTTTTTCATACGTAAAGTCTCAGTCTTACTCTTTAAAGTATTCTTTTTTTAAACATCAAATATCTCCTTTATATCCCATGAGCCTTTAAGTTTAAATGTATTCTTTAAAGGATTCTTTGTCCTCTTAAGTTCACCTACCACCTTATCCATAGTGCTTTCTTCACTTTCCTCAAATACATACAGTGGGTTTAGTTCTATCTCACCGTCTTTTAATCCCATAACTTCAGATATCTCCATAGTCTTTCTACTATGATCCCTAAGTCTTGAAAGATGAATAATTATATCTACAGCAGAAGATATCTGCTGTCTTATAGCTTCAAGTGGCAAACCTTCTGCCCCCATAAGTACCATAGTCTCCATTCTACTGAGCATATCTCTTCGTAGAATTGGCATGTCCTGTTGAAAGCGAACCGTCATGACCTGTGTTCATTGCCTGTAACATATCAAGTGTCTCAGCACCTCTTACCTCTCCGACTATTATTCTCTCAGGTCTCATACGGAGCGAAGTCTTTATCAGATCTCTGATAGTGATCATTCCCTTTCCGGAAGAGTTTGAGTTTCTGGTCTCCAGTTTTACCAAATTATCAATACCTACAATCTGAAGTTCGGCAGAGTCTTCTATTGTGATTACTCTTTCGGTCTTTCGGAATATAATTTGACAGTGCATTTAGAAAAGGTCGTTTTACCGCTTCCCGTCCTCCCGCTTATAAATATATTGTATTTTGCTTTTACCAATGTTTCCAAAACAGCGGCTATTTGTGGTGTAATGGATTTATATTTTATGAGTTGCTCCACCGTCATAGGAGTCTTTGAAAATTTACGAATGGTTAAAGTAGGCCCTTTTAATGCAACCGGAGGTAAAACCACGCTTACTCTTGATCCGTCAGGTAATCTTGTATCAACAATAGGATTTGGATTGATTTACCTCTCTACCGGCTCTTCCTACAATACGTTGTATGATATCTTCCAGTTTTTCTTTGGCTTTCAAAAGCTTTGATTGAGCTCTCTCAAGCTTTCCCTGTCTCTCAATAAAAATCTCATCCGTACCGTTTATCATAACCTCTGTGATGTCATCATCCTTTATGATCATATCAAGTAGCCCCAAACCCCTTATTGATGAATAAAAGTTCATCTGTCAGATTTACTCTTTCTCTGAATTGAAATATAGATATCACCTAATTGCTCATTGACCAGCTTTTTCTATCTTTTTGAATAAAGCTCTTCGTCCTTTAACCTGCTTAAATCGAAATATTTAGATATGTATTCTCTTGCCTGATATAAAAATCCTTTTGCGTTCTAAATCATTCATACTGCACTCCTTTAAATACACTATATACTTCTATACTAACAAAACACATTTTGCCACCACTTATTACGACAAACATTATAGCCGATTATATACACCCAACCTTTTACTGTCAATATTACATTATAATTTTTACAAATATTTTTTTGAAACTTATTTTTCATTAATATGTATAAAAATACTTGACAATCTGCTAACATTGCTTTTCTTAACAACTATTATGTGGTATATGATTACTGTTTTTCCTATAAATGCATATAATATTTTCTATTAATACGATTAATTTCTTTTGTTTCAAAAATAAATACGTAAGACTGTATATACCTATATGTATATATATTTGTATACTAGGGTATTGACTTATTAAATCAACATTTACCAAACATTATATAATCATAAACTTATTTGACAGTTGCTTAAATATTTTAATTTTTACATCTTCCATTCTACAATCTATTAATATGCTATAATAAACATAAACACGGAGGTTAAAATGAATTTAATATTTGAACTCAACAATGAACAAAGAAAAATATCTTGGGGACTTATTCCTGTAGAAGAGCACTGGGAACTTGTAAAGATTTGATGACAATATTTATCACTATTTTTGAAGGTGATAATATTAAAAAAAGAGATAACAGTCAGTGAAAAACTATTATCATGAATCTGAATTAAATGAAAAAGACAACAGAAAAACCGTACAATGATACTTCCAAAAGACTAAAAAGAGGTAAAATTAAAAAGTTTAATTATACCGCAGTTCAATCTTTTTTTCACCCATATGGAACTTATTTTACATTTTTCTACAAATCAGGTAATCATTGCAAACTATACTACGCAAAGGACTTATTATTCTGAAAGCTTTTCCTGAAAAGTAAGAATATAACAATTGATAACTGAAAAAAAATGGCTGAATAAATGGATAGAAGAAACTACTGAAGATGATTTAAAAGGAAATAGAAGAATTTAAAAAGCACCAAAAGAGAAAACATTGTAAATTCAAAGAAGGTGATTTCTTTGCTTTTTAAGCTCTCAAGAAGAGAATGGGGATTTGGAAGAATTTTTACTTGATGTCGCTCAAAACTGCGCAAAGATGAAAATTTTAAAAGGAATAAGAATTACGGATTAGCCCATCTTATGGGAAAGCCCTTTAATAATCAAAGTCTATCATAAGATAAGTGATACTAAAAATATTGATTTAATAGAATTATCAAAATGTCAGCTCTACCTTCACAGGCTGTTATGGATAATATTTTTTTACTATGGTGAAGCCGTTATTTTAGGAAATTTACCTTTGAGACCGGAAGAAAATGATATGTTTATTTCAGTCAGCGAAAGTATAAGTGCTACAGATCCCGATATTGCATACCTGCAGTATGGTCTTATTTATAAAGAAATTCCGCTATCCGATTATCTGAAGCTTATCAAAGAATTAAACATAGGGTCCTCAGACTCTCAGAAGAGAAGGTATAGGTTTTGTAATAGATACCTATAAATTAAAAGAATGTATCGAAAGCAAAAATCCAATTCTCCTTTTTGGGAGAAATACAATAAGAAGAATATACCTGATTTGAAAAAAATCCCTGATCATATAGAACTCAAAAGAAAAAGTATTTTAAAGCTTTCGGACTTGATGCGGGTAAAGAGTTATGAGGAAAATTTGAAACAGAATCTAAATTTCAATGATGAATTGGAAAAATGGTTATGCGGATATGCAAGCCGGTCGAACGAAAAATATAAATGAAGTCTTTACAGAAATTCGAAAAAGATTATGGAATATGATATAGAAAAATATCCTGACAAATCTCCAAAGCTAAATGCCTTGTACTTGTCAGGATATTTTTATTTTATTCTATGATAAGTGAAATCGCTTAAATCAAAACTATTTATCCGGAATATTTTTAATAGAATTTTTATCAATCTTCCAGTAGTCATCTAAAGCTTATCAATGTCTCCATAGAAGCTGTTGTTGATTTTTTTCAGCTTTTTTTCATAATTTTTGCTTCCATAGTCTTTGCTTCAGCTTCATCCGACATATCTACAGGTCTTAAACCCCCATACTGCCATTCCCATTCCATAGCCTTGGTTATCATCGGCAGGATTTGAACCTGCACCCTTCAGGACTGAAGTAATAATATGCTATATATTTGCCCTCTAACCAACTCTAGGTTCATATGTATTTGGAGGGATCCTTTTCTTGTTACATCTATATGTCCCTCCTCTTTTATAAAAGTCTACACCGTTATAAGTAACCTTTTCAGTACTATCTACAATCACTTCATACTGTTGCTCAGAATGCATTTTGTACATTCTTCCATCAGCTACAAAGTCATCCCATAAAGTCTTCAACCCCTTTCATCGAACTAGGTATTTTTTTCTAAGATCCTCACTGTATTCTACATGCCATAGTTTCTTCTGCAGATGTTTTTATGATGTACATTCACGTTGATAAAAACAAGAAGCAAGTTCACCTTTATTTCTCCTCAAATCCTAATATAAGCTCACCTGTTTTGGAAAAATAACCCAGCCTTTTGGGAAACTCAAGGTCTGCCATAAGATCCATTCCACCTATAGTTCCAAGTGTTACACCATATTCAAACTCATTTTTCTTGGCAGGTTTTTGTGTGGTTTCTTCTACCTTACTTTCTTTTGCAGTAGTTTCACCGGTTGCAGTACTTCCTGTACTTTTGTCAGACTTACCACATCCGCTTCCGATAATACTTGCTGTAGCCAATACACCGATAAGCACCATTCTTTTTACATTTTTCATCTTTTTAACTTTCGCCTAAAAGGCATCCTCCCAATTATATTAAAAGAGCAGGAGAAGCTTTCCTTCCCCTGCTCCCGATAATTTTATATTTCACCTCGATATAAAGTATCGAATTATTTTACCCATCTTCCTGAAGCATCAAGTCTATAGCCGTCTGCGGTAGTGGTATTGCTTAGCATTGCTCCTGATGGGCTCATATAGTACCAATCGTTTCCTGACTGTACCCAGCCTGTAGCCATAGCACCTGAAGGATTCATGTAATACCAGTCATTTCCTGACTGTACCCAACCTGTAAGCATTGCTCCGCTTGCATTAAAGAAGTACCATGTTCCGTCTATTTGTCTCCAGCTTGTAGCAATATGTCCCTTCTCCGTCAAAGAAGTACCATATACCGTCAACCTGTTTCCATGTATTGGTTACATAGCTTCCGTTAGACTCTTTATACTTCCATCCTCTATCAGTGTTTTCCCAACCCTGAGATGATGTATTTGAAGATGAACCCATATCCACATAAAAGTAACCTACTCTATTTGCATTTTTTTCATTGAAGTAGCTTCCCTCAAAATCATATGGGAGTGCAAAGTTACTACCTGAATTCTTGGAAAAAGATATTATAACATTCTGCCCGGTATACGCTTTATGTGTTCTTCCACTTAACACCGGATCACCGGAATTATAACTGCTTATTGTAAGCGGTGAATACTCTGTTGCTCTTTCCATAATCAATGTAGGAGCTGCAAAAGCTGAATTTTTGTAGTTAAACATAACAATATTATTTTCTTTATTAATTGCCCCTGAAGGATCATAGAAATATGCCTGCATATACTGTGAGTCACCCTTTATTCATGCTTAAAACAGCATCTTTTGTAATAACCGGCATGGTTATCTCTGTTCCGAGCGGTGAGGTCCAAGTGTAAGTCCTTCCCGTATCTCCGCTCTTTATTGTGACATCAGGATTGCTTGACGTAAAAGCAAATGCATTAAAGCTCATAATCACTGAAAAAAAGCAGCTGTTAATAAAAATAGTTTCTTCATAAATACTCCTCTCAGTTCTATCCTGCTTTACTGAATTCTCATAACTATATCTCAACTATTGACTCTATTAAGCCATATACTCAAGACATCGATGAAAAACAGAAACAGTATACAAACTAAAAAAATATATTTTCTAATAGTTTTTCAAAACTATAGAATACAATTATGTACTTTTGGATCTTTATTTTGTCCATCATTTCACACATTATTTACATCTTCTATACAAAGGACTTTCTATTCCGTTCTTAAATATTTACATTGTGATTATATACATGAATGTTTTATCATGTCAATCTAATTCATTTTTAATATAATTTTTAAAAATCGAATTTTTAAATTTGTTTAAACCTCATCAGCAATGATATACTTCAACAAAAAAACACTCCCGACTCTTTTGTCCGGGAGTACCTTTCGTATTAATTAAGCAGCATTTACTGAGTCTTCTTTATATGTAACTTTCTTTATAACAAAGAGTACTGCAACCATCAATACTATTGCTATTATAAGTGATAAAACTGCGTTCTTTACAAAAGCTGCGATTATATAACTTACAAATGATACAGCTGCAACCAACATTGCGTATGGTAACTGTGTATTTACATGGTTGATATGATTTGACTGTGCACCTGCACTCGCCATGATGGTAGTATCTGATATAGGTGAGCAGTGGTCACCACAAACAGCACCTGCCATACATGCTGAGATGGAAATTATCATCATCTGTGAATCTTTTCCTGCAAATACAGCAACAACTATAGGTATAAGGATACCGAATGTTCCCCATGATGTTCCTGTTGAGAAAGCCAGACAAACTGCTACTACAATATGATTGCCGGAAGGAGTAATTGCATACCGTTAGCTGAGTGCTCCATCATTGTAGCAACAAATTCCTTTGCTCCAAGTACATCTGTGATAGACTTTAATGACCATGCAAATGTAAGGATAAGAATTGCAGGTACCATTGCTTTAAATCCTGCAGGTAAGCAATCCATACACTCCGTAAACTTAAGTGATCTTCTTACTATATAGAATGCCAGTGTGATAATAAGTGCTACAAAGCTACCCATTGAAAGTCCTACAGAAGCATCGCAGTTTGAGAAAGCTTCAACGATGCCTGCACCACTGAATATTCCACCTGTATAAAGCATTCCGATAACGCAGCAAATAATGAGTGAAACGATTGGGAAAAGCATATCTATAAGCTTACCGTCTTTATGCTCTCCTCTGTCAAGGTCCTCAAACTTCTCTTCTCCGGTTGTAAAGAGATCACCCTTCTTTGCATTCTCTTCATGAAGCTTCATAGGACCGAAGTCAAACTTCCATAGTGTAATAACAAGCATCATTACGATTGTAAGAAGTGCATAGTAGTTAAATGGGATTGCCTTTTACAAAAAGTGTAAATCCGTCTTCACCGTCAACGAATCCTGTAACTGCTGCAGCCCCAGGATGAAATAGGTGAAATGATACATACAGGAGCTGCCGTAGCATCTATCAAATATGCTAACTTTGCTCTTGAAACCTGATGCTTATCTGTAACAGGTCTCATAACACTACCAACTGTAAGACAGTTGAAGTAGTCATCGATAAAGATAAGACAACCGAGAAGGATGGATGTAAGCTGAGCTCCTACTCTGGTCTTAATTCTCTTTGATGCCCATTTACCGAAGGCATCTGAGCCACCGGTCTTATTCATAAGGGCAACAACCATTCCCAAAATAACAAGGAAAAATCAAAATACCTACATTGTAAGCACTGGATAAAACTGAAACAAATCCGTTTTCAAAAATGGTCTTCATTGTTCCTTCAAAGTTAAATCCTGATGCCAAAAGTCCACCGAAGATAACTCCGATTGCAAGTGAGCTATATACTTCCTTACTGATAAGAGCAAGTACAATAGCTATAAGTGGTGGTACAAGTGACCAAAATGTTGCATACAGCGCAGGCTTCGGTGCTTCAGCTTCAGCTCCATACACTATCATCGGACACATAACTAAAATTAAGATTGCTAAACATAGCAAGTATGATTTTTTATTTCTAAAAAATCCGGGATTATAAGTGTCTTTACCACTATTCATACCTTTTCCTCTCTTTTACATTTCTATTCCGACACGGGCTCTTATACCCTTGTCAAACGGATGCTTAACCTTTTGAAAGTGTGTCAGATAATCAGCAAGTTCTACTATCTCATCTTTAGGATTTCTTCCGGTCATAACCACTTCCAGATTTTTGGGGCGGGATTTTAAAAAATCTGTCAGTACATCATGCTCCACCATATTAAGATTATAAGCATCTATTACCTCATCCATTACTACCAGATCCACTTTCTTCTCGATAGCCAGATGAATAATTTCTTTCAGATGATTGGTAAAAAATTCTTTTGCCAGAACTTTTTCTTCATCAGTCATATTGAATGTAAAACCGAAACTGTTTTTCTTTGTATACAATTCAATGTTTTCTATATTTCTTTCAAAACTTTAAGTTCGTTTGAAGTATCACTTTTTAAAAACTGCGAAAACAGGACTTTTCTGCCACTACCTGCACATCTTACTGCCAAGCCTACCGCTGCAGTGGTTTTTCCTTTACCGTCGCCTTCGTATACATGAATAAGTCCTGTCATAATATCTCCTTTACTTACCTAAGCCTCTTCTTAACATCTCCGTAACTGCAAATGTAGCTACATCATCCGCAAACTTACCGGTTCCAAATCCTGCATCATAACCAAGCTCTTTAGCCAGCTCATGTGTGATTCTTGCACCTCCGCAGATAAGCACATATTTATCTCTAAGCTCATCAGCTTCCAAAAGTTCCACAAGATTTGTAAGATTCTTTATATGAATATCTTTTTGTGTAACTGTCTGTGACACCAGAAGTACATCTGCCTTTAACTCTTTTGCCTTCTCTATGAAATCTTCATTTGCCACCTGTGAACCGAGGTTATAAGCTTCAATCATCTCATATCTCTCAAGTCCGTAATGTCCGGCAAATCCTTTTCTGTTCATTATAGCATCTATGCCTACAGTATGAGCATCAGTACCGGTAGAAGCTCCTACCACTACTATCTTTCTGTGGAAGTTTTCTTTGATAAATTCATTAACTTCCTCCATGCCCATTGTCTCCTCTTCGACAGTTTGTACATGAATATTTGTATAATCGACACTATGTACCAGACTACCATAAAAGCACGTAAAATGTAAACTCTGCATCAAGTGACATTCTGTGTGCGATATTCACATCTGAAAGTCCCATTTTCTTTGCAAGTATTCTTGCAGCCTCTTCACCTCTCTCATCGTTCTTGACAGGAAGTGTGAAACTGACCTGAACCTTGCCGTCATTCATGGTATCTCCATAGGCTTTAAGCTTTGTAAGGTCCAGAGTCTTATCAAAATCGGCTTTATTAAGATTATATAAACCGCTACTCATCTTTCACCTCCTTTTTCATAAGAGGAATGAATGGGTTGAAGTATACATTATCTTTAACAACGACTCCGTCCAGTCCCTTGCCTCCGTTAAAAGGTCTCTTTATATCTGCAAAAGGTTCCCTTTTCAAGTGTAGCAAACAGTCCGTTTGTTTCTATCTCTGAGAGCAGTGCTGCCGCCTTATTTAAAACTTCATTTGCTCTGTTTCTTATAATACCGTCCTCTTTAAACTCTATCTCATCTCCAAAGTCCTTCATTGTTCTGAAGATATACTGTGCATTCTCTATTGCAAGTGCTCTGTCTGACATAAGCGGTGTATGTATAGCCTCTGTCATCATTCCGAGAAGATGTATCTTTTGACTTGTAAGTATGGTTACCATATTAAAGAGTGCATCCTGTACATGACCACGGAAAATATTTCCTGTCATAAACTTTGTAGGAGGCATGTATTTTAGCGGTGCCTTAGGGAAGATCTCTCTTGCCATCTGTGCCTGTGCCAGCTCAAATAAGAATCCGTTTTCAACATCAGGTGATATCTCAAAAGCATGACCAAGCCCCTGTTGTGCAGGTGGGAGACCTGCTTCTATAGCAAACTGCTCATTTAAAAACTGTGATGCAAGTACTGTATGCGCTTCTTCTATAGCATCTGCTGTAGTAAGGTAGTTGTCCTCACCGGTATTTATTATAACTCCTGCAAATCCGTTTATTATTCTTGAAAAATACTGGTCAACCAGAGTTCTTTGCATATTTATGTCTCTGAAAAGAATTCCGTAGAGTGCATCATTAAGCATTACATCAAGTCTTTCCATTGCACCCATTGCGGCTATTTCAGGCATACATAGTCCTGAACAGTAATTGCAAAGTCTGATATATCTGTTTTCTTTTTCACCGACTTCATCCAAAGCTTTTCTCATAAGCTTGAAGTTTTCCTGTGTCGCATATGTTCCACCGAATCCCTCGGTTGTAGCACCATATGGAACATAGTCAAGAAGGCTCTGGCCTGTAGTTCTTATAACGGCAATTATGTCTGCTCCCTGCTTTGCCGCAGCCACCGCCTGTGTTATATCCTCATATATATTTCCTGTTGCAACTATAAGATATATATAAGGTCCTTCTTTATCTCCGTATTTACCCAGGTATTCATTTCTCTTGTCGACATTTTTTTGAATTCTTTCCACCATAGCCTTTGCTACCGGTGCAATTGCCTCTTCTATCTCTTTAGAAGAATGAATCTTAAGTTTTGATAAATCTATTTCACCCTTATCAATACCCTCTGCTATTTCAAGTGGTGAAAGTGATAATTCAAGCATTGCGTTTCCAAGCATAAATGCCGCACCCATCGGAAGAAGTTTGTTTTCCACAAGGTGATCAACCACCACATTAGGTAATGGCACTTCCACACTGTTTACTCCGTCAATCCCCAAAAGTCTGCATACCGTTCTCTCTACAGCTACTGTAGTATGATCATCAATAAAGGCTTGGACATCCAGCGCAACATTTCTTGCACTGTTTCTGGCTTTAGAGATTAAACTTTGATCAAGTCCAAGTTTACTCATGTTTTTATCTCCTATTTTTTCTCATGTGATCTTCTAAATCTTGCTAAATCAGCCGGCTCAATTGTCATAGCATTTCCTTGCTCAAGTCCTGCCACTCCGCCTAACTGCTTTTCTCTCTTGCCCTTGCAAATATCACAATTGCAATGATTTTCATAGTGCTCAGGCTCTGTATATGTGGTGATAACACCCTCATAGTTTCTAAGTATAACTTTGCCCGGACTTTGTGAAATAACATAATTCGGCATAACAGGTGTCTTTCCGCCACCTCCCGGTGCATCAACTACAAATGTAGGAACGCAATATCCTGAAGTATGACCTCTAAGTCCTTCTATAATCTCTATACCCTTTGATACCGGTGTTCTGAAATGCTCAAGTCCCTGTGAAAGGTCACATTGATAAATGTAATAAGGTCTTACTCTTATCTTTACAAGTTCATGAACCAAATCAGCCATTACATGTACACAATCATTTACACCTGCCAAAAGTACTGTCTGATTTCCGAGAGGAATACCTGCATCCGCAAGTCTTGCACAAGCCTCAGCCGACTCTTTTGTAATCTCGCTTGGATGATTAAAATGTGTATTGAGCCAGATCGGATGATACTTCTTTAGCATATTTACAAGTTCAGGTGTAATTCTTTGCGGCATAACAACAGGTGTTCTTGAACCGATTCTTACTATCTCAACATGCTCTATTTTTCTAAGCTCCGATATAATGTATTCAAGCTTTTCATCGCTTATAAGCAGTGCATCACCACCTGAGAGCAGTACATCTCTTACCTCAGGATGTCTTCTTATATAATCAAGGCATGCATCCACCTGTGATGTAGGTACGCTTGTATCATTTTGTCCTGCAAATCTTCTTCTTGTACAATGTCTGCAATACATTGAACACTGGTCTGTTACAAGGAATAAAACTCTGTCAGGATATCTGTGTGTAAGACCGTGAACAGGTGAATCTGTATCCTCATGTAAAGGATCCGCAAGGTCCGCTTGTGCTATATGAAGCTCCGATACTGTAGGTATTGCCTGCTTTCTTACCGGATCGTTTTCATCTTCAAGATCGATGAGTGAAAGATAGTATGGTGTAATAGCCATTCTTAAGTTTTCCAAGCATCTCTTCACACCTTCTTCTTCTTTTTCGGTAAGCTTTATATACTTTTTTAAACTTTCCACCTTTGTTATTCTGTTTCTAAGCTGCCATTTCCAATCATTCCACTCATTATCGGGAACGTCTGCGAATAAACCGTTTTCTCTACTATTTCTCATATTTTTTTCCCTCTTACTTACTCTAAATTACACGTATTTTTTCTCAAATACTTCTCTAATTGCCGGATTTTCACGAATTTCCTGCAATGTTATCTTATCATGTCCCTTTGTATATCCGTTTCCTATGATCATATCAATATCTTTTCCTACGCCCTCTGCTCCCAGTGCAGCCTTTGTAAAGCTTGTAGCCATTGAGAAGAAGTATACACATCCGCCGTCACGAACAGGAAGGATTGCACTCATCTCACAGTTATTTACATTTACGCAGCATATTGAAACATCATATTCTCTTCCGTCATTAAGCTCCAAAGCCTTATCAAGAACTTCTACAGGAAGTGCGGCACTTGCCTGGAATGCTTCATGGCAAAGTCCCATCTTCTTTAGCTCTTCCACGCCTTCTTTGCTGTAGTCCATAGCAACTACTTTACCTGTAGGTCCTACTCTCTTCATTGCCTCATAGCAAACAAGCATTCCGCTCTTTCCTGCTCCTCCAAGTACCAGTACACTCTGTCCTGATTGTACAAGTTTTGCTGTCTGAGCCGGTGCTCCGGCTACATCCAAAGCTGCAAGTGCAAGCGGCTCAGGAAGGTCTTCCGGAAGCTTTGCATATAATGCACTTTCAAATAATACAGCCTGTCCTTCAATATCCACTCTGTCGATTTCAGGATGAATAGCCTTTATCTTTTCAATCTTTAAAGGTGTCATTGAAAGTGATACTAAAGATGCAATCTTATCTCCAACCTTAATATCTGTATCAAGCTCTTCACCGATATAGCTTACCGTTCCTATAAACATTCCGCCTGAACCGGTTACAGGGTTTTGCATTTTTCCTCTTTCATTTACTATATCAAGAATCATCTGTCCGATTTTTTCAACATCTTTATTACAAGCTTCTTCAATCTGTGTAAATGATGCGGAGTCGATATTTAATGAAATAACATCGCAGATTATCTCATTTGAGTATCTCTTTGTCATATCATTGTCTATCTTCTTTGCCGCCTGAGTTAAAACTCCCTGTGGCTCAATAACTCTGTGAATACCATACTTATTTCCCTTTAACATAAGTCCTCCATTATTTATTTCAAACCCAATATTTCTCTTGCTTCATCCGGTGTTGCTATCTCTCTGCCAAGTTCTTTTGCCAGTCTCACGACCTTTTCTACCAGCTCACCGTTTGACTTTGCCATAACACCTTTACTGAGATATACATTATCTTCAAATCCTACTCTTGCATGACCGCCCATAAGTATTGCCATGGTCACCATAGGAAATTCCGCTCTGCCGACTCCCGATGCTGTCCATGTGGAGCCTGCAGGTATACTCTCTACCATAAAGTTTAAATCTCTCGCTGTTCCTGAGATACCGCCGTTTACACCCATTACAAAGTCAAAATGCATAGGTGACTTTATAATGCCTTTTTTATTTAGACGTATTGCCATATCCACCATTCCCTTGTCGAATACTTCAACCTCAGGTTTGATGCCAAGCTCATTCATTCTGTTTGCAAATTCTATAATTGTGTTCTCGGTATTTACAAATATATCGTCTCCTCCGAAGTTACAGGTTCCGCAATCAAGTGTTGCCATCTCAGGGCGAAGCAGGGTAGGTGAGAGTCTCTCTTCATTGCTCATTCCCACCGCTCCACCTGTTGAAGGTTGAATGATAACATCAGGCAATTCTTTTTTTATAGCATCAATACATTCTTTAAATCTTTCTGCGCTCTGCGTAGGTGTGCCGTCATCCTCTCTTACATGAAGATGTATAATAGCGGCTCCCGCATCATAAGCCGACTTTGCTTCTCTTACAATCTCATCCACTGTATAAGGTACATTCGGATTTTGCTCTTTTGTAACCTCTGCACCACATATACATGCCGTAATAATAAGTTTTTCCATAGTATATTCTCTATTTATTGTTTCTTTGTCTGTCTTTTAATACCACGCAGGTTCCGCTTGCTCTGCATACCACTACAGGCTCTTCCAATACATCACATGCTGAATCATTGATATCTGTTCTTGGTGTAATAACTTTTCTTGCCTCAAATACCATCTTTCTTGATGTATTTCCTACAGAAACGATTTCACCTGTTGCTTCGATGAAATCTCCTGCATGAACAGGTGCCAAAAATTCTACACTGTCATAAGCTTTAAAAAGTCCCTCATCTCCATCATTGATAATCAAAAGCTCAGTCGCCACATCTCCGAATAAACCCAACATTCTTGCTCCGTCTACCAATTCACCGCCATAATGTGCATCATGAGCACTCATACGGAGTCTAATTGTTGATTTAACCATATTATATTTTCCTCCTCACGTAGATAAATCTTCTTATCCTTTTAATGTATCTATATATTACAATAAAACTTACCATTTTTTTATCACTTACTAAATGTATATAAAAAAATACAAGTTAGTGGACAAAATGTATATTTATACAAAAAAAGATATAGACTACATATATTTTCTTATGTAATCTATATCTTTATTTCTCTTAAAATATCAATCAAAATAGTCATTCAATATCAAAGCCAGAGACAAATCCAGCCTCTCATAATAATCATCAAAAGTTAAAACCTGTAAGATCCTTGATACTCTCCATTCTGATTTATTAATGTATGCCTATGTATAAAAAAAGTCTTTTTGCTGCTCTTGTAACATTTCCGTTTTTCTCCAGAGTAAATATCTTACAGTCTTTATATAGTCGCTGTCCGACTCCCTGTCTTTATCAATTAATAATCTTAATACCCTATTCTCTTTTGAATACAGGGTATTTGTTCTGTAAATTGAATATAATTTTTTTAAAAATGACATATGCTCATAGAGGCATGTACCTCTTATAGCTCTGACACTGTGCAAGGTCTGCAAAGCGCTTCCATACAATGCTTTCATTGCAATGATCCAGACCTGTCATTATCTGTCAGCATATCTGCCGCAGCAAAGAGATTCAGTCCTATTTTGTTGACAGTCTTTATAAGTACGACCTGTATTTCCGCCAATAAATCCTTTAGCTTTGTCAAACTCTCCACACCTATACAAAATATCATCTGTACACCCTTTTCAAAATGACAAATATATGTATCACAGCTAAATACCACCAAAGAATTTATATTTTCAAAAGCTTCTGTTATATCAGGTCCCACTTCATTATATGCATTTACCGAGGAGATTGCTAAAATTGCAATTTCACTTTCATTTCCTATTCCTCTGGACAGGCTCTCTTTAAGTTTCTTTTTTATTTTCGGATAAAAATAATTATAGTCAAGATAGCTCTGGTTTCCAAGCACAGACTCTCTGTTTATCTCACTTATCAAAGTCTTTAAAACTTCTGAAAAAGAAAAAGCTTGCAGGCAATTCAAGCACCGGAAATTTGTATTTTCTGGCAGACTCAAGTATATAAACCGGTATGCTGTCCACATAATATCCTGTCTGCACCATAAGACCTACCACACCCTTTGCTTTCAGCCTCTTTATCAAATTAAAGTACCTTGTATAATCCGCCAGATCAAATCCTGTTGTTATCAGAAGTTCACCGCTTCCTACCATATCAACAGAATCCAGAATTTCCTGAACATTTACCCAGCTGATTATATTTCCGGCACTTTCCCTTCCGGTTAAAAGTTCCGTTCCCGGAAAGAAGTTATTCTCAATGATGTCTCTAACAGTAAGTGGCATAACCCGCCCTTTCTAATTAATTTCAACTAAAATATCCATAAGTTCTTCCTGCAATCCTAAAAGTCTGCAAATCATAAGTGCCTCTTTTGGAGGCTGTGCCTGCTTTTTTACTTTAAAAATACCGTAGTTCATAAACTGTGCTATTGCTGTAATCTTTGCATCATCACTTGACTTTGTAAGAAGCGCTTTTGCTATTTTATCTTCCGAAGCTCCCTGTAATCCCCTTACCTGGTAATGGCTTCCCGAAAGCTCGGCAACATGATCAAAATGTGTTACCAAAAGACTTATTGCTCTTTTTTTATTTAAAAGTGCTACAAGCCCTCTTACTATACTCTCACCTTCTTTAGGATTTGTTCCTCTTGCAAACTCGTCTAAAATTGCAAAGATATATCTTCCTTCGATATCATTAAGCAAATTTTTAAGTTCCACTATCTGAGCTCCGAAACTGGATAAGCCCTTATCTACAGACTGAGACTCTTCGGATATCATTATTATTTCATCAAACACCGGAATACTTGCCTGATTTGCATATACAAAGAAGCCACATAGTGCAAGATATGTATTCAGAGCCACCGTCTTTAATGTAACACTCTTTCCACCCATATTGGCACCTGTAAGCACTGTTGTGCCTATTGTCATATCTATAGTTATAGGCGTAAATTTAAGTCCTTTTCCTTCCAATATATCACAGATAAAAGGATTTATTGTTTCTTCCAATACAAGTACATCTTCAGTGATTTCCGGTAAACATGAAGGATATAGCTTTGCCACCCTGTATTTTTCCAAAAGTAAATCAAATCTGCCTATTACATCTATATTTTTTAATGCTTTATCAAAATAAGGTCGCAGTTTTACAGAGAGGTCTTCTCTTATCTTTCTCTCTTCCTTTTCCTCTTCCACAATGGCTGCAAGTCTTTCATCCTTAAGCTCTTTAAAAGCTGTATCGCTCTCCTGCATTTTGATTTCTATATCACGTTTTCTCTTTCTGATTAACTTAAGCTCGGGGGAATAGTCATCATATATTGCAAATGTGGGTATTCTTCTGCCCTCAGGATCAAGTATATCCACCGCATCACTCACAGGCTCCATATCAAAACCTGTTAAGCCTATTTCTTTTGATACTCTTTCAATAAGAGGTCTTAATTTTTTTCCATATGCATCAAAAGAGTTTTTTTATTTCAAAAAAAGCTCTATATCCGACAATGTATTGTCCCCTGCCGAATTTAATAGAACCTCTTACATCCTTCATATGCATGAATATTCTTCTTATGGCATTAACATCTGATTTTTACATTATCATATTTTTGATATAAATTATTCAGATTTTTAAGTTCTTCTTTAAGAGTATCTCTTTTGTCCCTGTCAAAAGGATATATGTTTTTTATAAGCTCGGCTCCAAAAGGTGTTGCAGGCAGCATCTTGCTTTTTATATATTCAAAACCGATATTTTCTCTTTGCCAAAAGTCCATACTACCCCCTATACTTGCTTTCAATATTTATAACCGGTAAATCGGTACATTTTTGCATATATTCAAGAAATTTCTCACTGTCGTAGTGATGTCCATAGGCTGAAAAAGGATTTATTGTTATCGCAACAATATTTATTGTATCAATGCATGAAAATACCAAGCCTCTTTGTCTGAGTTTTTCAAAATTTTCGTATTTGATTAAAATTCTTGAACCGTCAAAAAATACCAATCGTTTTCCGTCAAGTTTTGCATTGGATAATAACAAAGAGTTTATCATGGCATCGCTTAGCGCACCGTTTACAAATATACTCTCTACTTCACTTTCCTTTGCCCATACTTCTCTAAGCTCAATCTTTTTATCACTCTTTTTATAGTATTACCTTCTATTATATAATACTTATCACTGTAATTTTTCTCTGTTAAAATCATCCCGGAAGATTAAAGCTTATATTCCGGAAGTGAAAAAGCATGGATGTATATATTGTATCCCTGACAGTCTTTTTCCATATCAACACTGTATGAAGCACTGCTTGAAAGTATTGCCACATTACTTACCTTCCCTGTAGCAATACTTTTTTTCGCTCCAAGGCTCCGTCTATCAGGATCTTTCCTTGCTGTATTTTTAAAGCTCTCACAAACTGTTGCCATTTGTGTAGCAATAGACGGACCCGCTATTTGTACAAAGCCGTCACTGAGGGCTTTTATTATTATTATTTCTCCAATCGGAGTATATATTCCGGTGCTCTCTACTATTTCTTTTGTTATATCACAGTACTTTATCAAATCTCTTGCCGTTGCGATATAATCATCCTTATAAATATATATTTCCGGCTTTTTGGTATTGGTTACCAGATCAAGCTCCTCGCCATCTCTTCCTATGGATGTAAGCAGAATACTTTCTTCATTTTCATGAAGTTTTTTTATTACTTCATTTAAAACTGTAGTTTTTCCTGCATTCTTACACATTCCGATAAAAGAGACTCTTTCCTCATCTTTTATCAAATCATAGATATCCATTATTCTCTACTCCTAATAGGAAGCTGTGCCAAAATTATAGCAGAAAACATAAGTATTGCTCCCAAGCATCTCACGACTTCTAAGCACTTCCCCCAATATTATCCCTGCAAATATTGCACTGAACACACTTTCAAGACTCATCAAAAGGCTTGCAATACTCGGTCTTACATATTGTTGTCCCACATTTTGCAATGTGTAACCGCAGGCACCGCTGAAAATTCCCACAAATAAGAGTGCAGGCATTGCCTTAATTATCATATCTACTGACGGCTTTTCAACAGCAATCATAACTATGCTTGAAAAAATTGCCACCACCAAAAATTGAAATATAGATAAATCCAAAACGTCTACTTTTTTTACAAAATGTGCGACTGTAATTATCTGCAGCGCAAATAAAAATGCGCAGAATAAAAGAATTGCATCTCCGTACTCTAAATTGAATCCGTCATGTATACATAGTAAAAATAATCCTACTACACTTAATACAACACTTATCCAAAGTCTAATTCCTTCTTTCATCTTAAAAAATATAATTGAAATAATCGGAACAAAAATTACATACAATGCTGTAATAAATCCGGCTTTTTGAAGCATTGGATTCTTTTTATACTCGATTTGCTGCATAGCGCTTGCAATGAAAAAGAAAGAATCCTGAGCACAGTGAAGCTATAATCAATGTCTTTTTTTATATGAAATATTTTTTAGTATTTACTGTTTTTACTGTTTTTATTTCTTTGAAAAATAAACTACAGGAATCATTGCAATAAAAGGATATCCAACTCCTTATTGCTAAGAATGTATAAGCATTTACATATCTTGCTCCTATACTCTGTGCTGAAAAGGCCGATCCCCAGATTAAGGCCGCAAGCAGCAACATCAGTACCCAAGAGCATTTTTATTTTTTTGACATAATGACCCCCTATTGTTAAAATAGTAAATTTGCACTACTTGTTCATTATATCCCAATCCGGTTATAAAAAAAGATAAGATTATTACCAAAAAAATGTAAAGAATACTTAATATTTGAATCTTTTTACGCAGTTTATACCCTATATCACGCAATTTATACTTTTTTTAAAATATCCTTTCAATAATATTGTATAATACCGTCATGTAAAAAAAGTTCAAAGGAACAGGAGATATAAGAATATGAAATTAAATTTAAACAAGAAAGCAATCGCACTTGCACTTTCATTAGCATTAGCAACAGGGTTTACAGCAACCGCATTCCCTACATTAAATGTTATTGCCGGAGGTTTTGCATCAAATCCTGCAGTAGCACAAGGACATGCAATTCCTAACACAGATGCTGTAACTATTTCAGGAAACACTGTAACTGTAGCTCTTGAGGGAACAGGAATCAGTGATGCCGTAAAAGCTTCAACTTCTGTTACTATAACTAATAATGCAGGATCTGCAATAGTTACCGCACCTGCTCTTACATGGACAGGCAGCACAGGCGCTTGGACAGGATTCAGCTTCCAGCTCCCTGCAAACTGGCAGACACTTTTCCACAATTCAGAGCAGATGGGTGTTAAAGTATCTTCAACTGTAGGTACTTCTACATTTAACGCTACAGCAAACAAAATCATAAATAATGATACACAGATAAGTGTTGAGATTCCTGCAGCAGGTGCTACTACACTTTCTGCAAAGGTTACAAGAGGCTCATTATACTCTAACACAGTTGCTCAGAGCTTAAGCGACTATACATATGAGTACACTGTTGCTCCAAGGGTTTCAGGTTCTATAACAGCTGCCGATGCAAACGCTATATTTAATGCAAGCTCAAATATAGTATCTCTTTCAAATGCAACTGCTACTCCTGACGCTTCAGGTAACTTTACTCTTACTCTTCCTGCAGGAAAAAGCGTTCAAAACCTTGGTGCAAATGATGCAATCTTTGTAAGAAGAAAAGCAAAGAACTCAAATGCACAGTATATATTTATAATCGACAGAGTTACAACAACAACTACTACAACTACTGTACCTGCTGTTACTACACCTTCTGTACCGAGAGCAACATCTTCTACAGCTACAATAAAGCCTGCAACACCATCTAATCCTATTGTTGCTACAGGTTCAAACTCAAAAAGAAGCTCAGGCGGTTCAAGTTCAGGCGGCGGTTCAGGCAGACGTTCTTCTTCAAGCAACAATTACACTGCTACAACTCCAAGCCAGACACCTGCAGCTCCAAGTGTAACACCTGCAGCTCAGAAATACAGCAGGCGATACATCAAAAGTACCTTCACCTACAGGTCCTTCGGCAAGAAAAAACACAAGAGGCAAACTTAATGTTCCTAAGACTGCCGATGTTTCAGACATGACAGGAAGCGTAATGATGCTTTTAGGATCATTCGTAGCTATGGGCTTAGTTGCAAGCGCAACAAAGAAAAAAGAAGACTGATAAATATTTATACATCCCTCTTTAAAGGCAATATATATCTAAAATAAAGGATATATATTGCCTTTTTATTCTGATATTATAATTCATTTGTATTTTGTTATGGAGAAATATATGAGACGAAAAAGATACCACGCATGAAATGATGATGGGCTATATGGCCGGTGCTCTGTTGGAACTTATGCTTGAGAAAGATTATACTAAAATTTCAATAGGTGAGATTGCCAAAAAGCTGGTGTGGACAGATCATCATACTACAGACATTTTAAATCTAAGGAAGATATTATATCATTCTTTTTTTGATATGGTTTTTAAAAAGAATCGCTTGACGGCTATACAAACCTTTCAAGCATTGATTTTCACACTATATATACATTCAATATATACCGCTTTTTTTAATTACAGAAAAGAAATTTTTAATTATTCATTATGCTAATCTCTCATTCCTGCTTTTTGGATGTGCTTTTCAAAGAGATTTCAGTTCAGTGAACTTGCAAAAGATTTTCCACTCTCAAAACAATATGAGCTTTCTTATATTATAGGTGGAATTTACAATAATCTGATATTCTGGATGAGCAGAGATATGAAGGAAACTCCCGATGAGCTTACGGAGATTTCACTTCAATTCAGAAATGAAGAATCACTTTCTTTACTTAGCTTGAGATAAAAACGGGGCTGTCGCTTTAGATGATTGAATCATCCGGGCGAAGCCCCATTTTGTTATCTAAAATTTACCCTCAAGAGGTTTCATCGCTCTTTCAAGTATGCCGTTCATATACGCTATTGATATACCGTAATTTGTCATAGGTATGGTAGCTTCATTTGCATACTTCATCCTGGCCTTCATCTGGTTTTCATTTAACATGCATGCACCGCAATGAATTATTATCTTGTATTCGGACAGATCTTTTGGAAACTCTCCTCCGCTTGTAAGTTCAAACTTCAACGCATCTTCATCCTGCAAACCTGTGAATTTTCTGACCAGCCTCGGTATTTTCACACTTCCTATGTCTTCACATTGTCTGTGATGTGTACAACCCTCACTTATAAGTATTTTATCTCCTTCTTTAAGTGTGTCTATAATTTTTGCAGCATTATAAAGATTGTAAAGAGCCCCCTTATAGTTGGCAAATATTATTGAAAATGAAGTAAGAGCTATGTTTTGAGGTATCAATTCATCCACTTCTTTAAACACCTGAGAATCACATACCACCAAGGCAATATCACTAAAATTTTTAAGTGTCGCTTCTATCTCATTCACCTGAACCACTACTGCAATACCATGCCTGTCAAGAATTTCTCTTATTACCTGCTGCTGCGGTAAAATAAGTCTGCCCTTTGGTGCCGATGAATCTATAGGTGTTACAAGCATTATAATATCACCTTCCTTCATCATATCACCGAGTATGGTCTTTTCCTTCTTTTCTTTTTCAAGAACCTCAGACATCTTATCTTTTAGCTTATCTATATTGATATTATTTAATGCGGAAACATATATATCAATTTTTTATCTTTTCTATCTTCATCTGCTATAGAGTCACATTTATTTCCTACAACAAGACATCTCTTTTCTTTTATCTTTTCTAAAAATTCAAGCTCATCATCACTAAACTCACTTCCTGCATCCACTACAAAGAGTATAAGGTCGGCCCTGTCTATATATTCCAGACTCTTTTCCACTCTTAAATTTCCAAGACTGCTCTTATCGTCAAGTCCCGGTGTATCCACAAGTACCACCGGACCGAACGGCAAAAGCTCCATACTCTTTTTACGGATCTGTAGTAGTTCCGCTTATATCGGACACTATTGCAATGTCCTGTGAGGTTATAGCATTTATCAAGCTTGATTTTCCAACATTACAGCGACCGAAAAGACAAATAGTCGCTCTCTCTCCCATCGGTGTACTATTCATATCAGAACCTGAAATCCCTTTGCATTTGTAGTTTCAATTTCATTTATATACTGAATTGCTCTTTCCTTTCACCTTCGGATTGCTTACCTTTTCAATCTCTGATTTTATCATCTTCATTCCATGCTCTTTTGGTCTGATCGGATGCATAGTCTGTCATATATTCACTGAGAGTCATAAGAGCATTCGGATGACAACAGTTTATAATCTGTCCGCTCTTACAAAGGCTCATAAATCTGTCACCTGTTCTGCCTTCTCTGTAGCAGGCGGTACAAAATGAAGGTATATGTCCCATTCCCATAAGCCAGTCCACCACCTCATCCAAAGTTCTTTGATCGGATACGTCAAACTGCTCTGAATCTGTAGGTCTGATTTCCTCCGTATATCCGCCTACTGAAGTCCTTGAAGCACCGCTTATCTGTGATATTCCCACCTTTAAAGCTCTTTCTCTTACTTCCTGACTTTCTCTTGTAGAGATAATCATTCCGGTATAAGGAACCGCTATTCTTATACATGCAATAATCTTTTCAAAAGTATCATCATCAAGTCCGTTGTCAAAAGTATCCGGATCTATATCATCGGCTCTTTTAATTCTTGGTACGCTTATAGTATGAGGACCTACTCCGAATGTCGCTTCCAAATGTTCCCCATGCATCAAAAGTCCTGCAAACTCATATCTGTATGACTCCAGTCCGAAGAGTACTCCAAGACCTACATCATCAATTCCACCTTCCATAGCTCTATCCATAGCCTCTGTATGGTATATATATATTATGCTTAGGTCCTGTAGGGTGAAGTTTCTCATAGGACTCCTTATTGTAGGTCTCTTGGAAAAGTATATATGTTCCGATTCCGGCCTCATGAAGCTTTTTATAATTTTCCACTGTAGTAGCCGCAATATTTACATTTGCTCTTCTTATAGCTCCGTTTTTATGCTTTATACTGTAGATGTGTCTTTATAGATTCAAGTATATACTCAATCGGGCTGTTTATCGGGTCTTCACCTGATTCTATTGCAAGTCTCTTATGTCCCATATCCTGAAGTGCAATTACCTCATTCTTTATCTCTTCCTGCGTAAGTTTCTTTCTGGCTATATTCTTGTTCTTTGCATGATACGGACAGTATACGCATCCGTTTACACAGTAGTTTGAAAGATAGAGAGGTGCAAACATTACTATTCTGTTTCCATAGAAGGTCTGCTTTATCTCTCCTGCAAGTTCATATATCTTTTTTATGACTTCCTTGTCTTCACAGGCGAGAAGTACCGATGCCTCTCTATGAGTAAGCCCCTTTGCTATAATACCTTTCTCCGTTTTTTTCGGTCTTGCTTTTTCAAGATATTCTTCTATCAAAGGAATGTTATTTTTATTTTCCTCGGCAAACTTTAATGTCTCCAATATCTCTTCATGGTTTATAAATTCTTCGGCGTTCCTTGATTTTACATCGTATTTAAACATTTATAATCTCCTCTTACTTTTGCAACTCCGTAACCTATATTGTTGATTCTGTTAGTAATACATCCGATGCAGTGAGCGGCTTCATCTCCCGTACATACCTTTCCGTCATATAGTTCATATTTTTTTCTTGTTTTCAGCGGTGAAAGATTCGGCATCACCACATTTGCACCTGCAAGTATACCCTTCTCTCTTCCCAAATTGTCCAATGTACTTAAAGAAGTGGTTGCCGGAATAAGCATATTCGGTCTCATTATTCTAAGAATAGCTATTAAAAATAAAGTCATTTGAATACTTCCGCTTTTTTCATCCTTGAATGCTGTATCATGATGCGGTATAAAAGGCCCTATCCCACACATCTGCGGTCCGAATTCTTCTATAAATTTCAGATCCTTAGCCAATGTATAAGAACTTTGATGCGGTGAGCCCACCATAAATCCGCATCCCTACCTGAAAACCTATATCTTTTAGAGCTTTAAGGCAGTTCATTCTGTGTTCAAATGACATTGATTTTTGGGTGAAGTTTCTCATAATGTTCTTTGTCTGCAGTCTCATGTCTTAAAAGGTATCTGTCCGCACCTGCATCAAACATTTTCTGATAGTCTTCTTTCTCATATTCTCCCAAAGAAAGTGTCACTGCAACATCCTTATACTTTTCCTTGATTTTCTTTACAATACTACATATATAATCCGGTTCAAATTTTCCGTCTTCACCTCCCTGCATTACAAAGGTTCTATAACCTAGCCTGTATCCTTCATCCGCACATTCGAGTATTTCTTCCTCTGTGAGCCTGTAGCGATCACAGTTTGTGTTCGAATGTCTTATTCCACAATAATAACAGTCATTTTTACAAATATTGCTTATCTCTATCAAACCTCTGAGATAAACATCTTTACCATAATTTTCATCACCTATACTTCTTGCCTTTTTACTGATATAGTCAAATACCTCTTCATTCAAGTTCTCTACAAGATATTTGTATTCTTCAAGGCTAAGGCTTCTTTCTTTTTCTAATCTTTCTATCAGAGCAATGCTTTTATCAATTTCCAATTGTCTGTCATATTCAGTATTTTTAAAGTCGGTCTTATACAGTGATATATCTTTAGCCATTGGCATCACCCACATTTGAATAAGCGGTTTTAATACTTACTCCCGGTAATTTCCCGACTTTACCGGACAGACTTGAAATTACATTATTTTGTGCGTCAAGAGCAACCGACAACACACTTATACCTCTTTTGTGATAAGGTATACCCATTCTACCGATAATATAATCTCCGTACTCGTGCAATAAATCATTGAGCTCTTTTACAGAATCTCTGTTCTCCACAATTATTGCCATCAATGCTACTCTGTTATCCATATTTCCCCTTTATAAATAATAGATTTTGTATCAAAAAAACCCAAGGCCTAGGTGGCTTTGGGTTCTAAAATAAATGTGCCTTGGCACAATCTTATACATTCACAAACCACCTTTCAAGTCAGATACAGTATAAAGATCCCGTCTTCCCTGTTAGGAGCATCTGTATACAATGTAAATCCTTTTTAGTTGTTTGTCAATATATATCATATTGTTACTTTTATAACTATATTTTACTATAACTTTTTAATATACACTTAATCATCAATCTCCGAGCTGCTTGAAATAATAGCACCGCTTGAAGCATCAATATCGTAGTCGTATTCTACATTTCCAACCTTAAACTCAATCTCATAAACTCTTACGCCGTCATCTGTATCAAGTTTCACCTTTGTAAAAACTTGCAGCATCTACTCCGCATGTGAAAGTGCTATCTGCTTTGCTCTGTCTGCTGAGATACCTGAAGCCGCCGCCTGTGTTGGTGCCGCACTCTGAGGTTGTGGGGCTGCCTGTGTCGGTACCCTCCGTCTGTGGCTGTGTAGGGAGCAGGTGCCTGTGTCGGAGCAACTGTTTCTGTCACCTGTGTAGGAGCAGGTGCAGCCGTTACCTCTGCCTGTGTCGGTGTCTGCTGTGCGGCAGTTGTAGCGGATACTGTATTATTCTCTACGGCAGCACTTGTAGCTATTCCTTTTTCTCTTGCATCCTCATCTATATCTTCAATAGCATCTGCTATATTTTTCCCAAATGCTGTCATCAGAATCATAATCAACTATATCTCTGATATCTATACCCTTTTGTACAACCAGATTGGCAATCTCACTTACTTTCATCTTAGCAAGTTCTTTTGCATCCAGAGAACTGTCTTTAGCGGCAAGATTAAGTACAAATACCGCCTTTCCTATAGATGTATTGTTTTCTGTCGCAAACTTCTTTGCATCCACAGTACTCTTTACAGTCTGATTTATAACTGTTGCCTGTATGGAATTGGTTGAAAGCGCAGTATTTATATCATTTAACACTTCCGCCTTAACTTTGTTTGCCTTATCTTCATTGTCATTTCTTACGGTTACCAAAATACCTGTATTGTCATTTTGTATATAACCCTTTTGAACCATTGAACCTATAAGTGCATTAACGGCAACCTTAAGCTCGGTATTATTAAGATTCATACCGTCAATTACAGCGGCTCCGTCCTGATTTGTAGAATGTACTTCTAAAAACCTTGTTCTTTTTGTTTGTTACAATCTCAACTCCCGGGTTTACATCAATATCTACATGTGAATCCGGTACATAATTATTTACCGTAATACGGAACTCCTACAACTCCTACTGCAAACAGTACGCAAGCGGCGGCTGCCACTCCTACAAATCCCTTACTGAATATATTAAATTTCTTCTTCATTCCTTTTTCAATCCTTTCTGCGTCCACAGAAACGATATTTTTCAGAAATTCTTTTAAACATATCCTCGGAATCATTCCCGATACAGCAGTGTCGAGCTTCTTCTCGATATCTTCTCTTTTCATCAAAAGCCCTCCTCTTCCAAATATTTCTGCATCTTTCTGATAGTTCTGTTATACTTTGAAAGTACAGTGTTTATTGACATATCAAGTAATTCTGCTATTTCACGATTTTTCAGACCTGCCACCGCATGGAGCAAAAGTATCGTTCTTTCATTATCATCCAACTTATTTATAGTTGTTTTTAGAATAATACGCTCACTAAGATTTTCCACAAAGGAAAAATCCTCTTCCGGCAAATCGTTATCATCTTCTAAACTACCCTCTTTTTTTCCTTCACGAATCTTCATAAGTGCAAAATTTCTTGCTATTGTAAAGATCCATGCCATCGGTTTATCGTATGAGGTGTAATCTGCTGCCTTTTGATAGATTTTCAAAAAAGTATCCTGCAAAATATCCTCTGCATCATGAGTATTCTTTGTTATTGAAAGGGCAAAAGCATATACACTTTTATGAGTTTTTTCATATAAAGTATGTAAAGCATCCATACTTCCCTTTGCGATATCTTTTATAAGTTTATCATCCACCGTCGACGAAGCTTTTGATCCCTCCTCCAAGACCGCCACAAAATTAAGCATCTAATAATCATCCTTTCACTATATTAATGCATGAGAATATCATTTTATTGCATGCTGTTGCAAAATTTTATTTTTATAAACTTTTTCTCATCAGTATTATACATAATATTGCAGTAAATATTTCCGCCGCAAAAAATGAGCTCCATACTCCTGTTATTCCAAAAATCCCCGGTAAGATAAGTGCAAATACAATTATTGCCACTATACCTCTTGATATTGCTATAAGAGAGGACTCTTTTTCCTCTTCCTGTAGCACTGTAAAATCCCGCCGTAATAATATTGAAATGCCGCAGGTATAAAATCCTATAAAATAAATTCTGATACCCGGAATTGCATAGTTTGCCAATACATCTGAATTTTCATTGTTAAATGCGTCTATTATGTTTTGGGAGCAAAATGCCATTACCAAAAGCTACCAAAACTCCCGCTATAATCATACCCTACAGAAAGTGAGTACATATAAATTTTCTTTAAGTCTTTCTTTTCACCTTTACCGTAAAGTTTCACTTGCCACGGGCTGTAATCCTTGTGATACACTGTTTAACATCGCCACTCCCACCAGGGCGGAGTTTTGCTATAACTCCATATGCCGCTACAGCTATATTATCCTACAAGTGAGAGCAGTATAAAGTTAAATACTACGGTTATTATTCCGTTTGAAATTTCACCTACAAATGCCACCAGACCGAGACTGCATGATAAAATCAATTTTTACTGAAGGCAAATTAAAGCAAAAACGCACATTATTCTTTTTTTGACAAAATAAATGTACCATACAGATACTCATGCTTACTATAGGTGATATTCCCGTTGCAAGTGCCGCACCTGCCATACCCATACCTACAGGGAACATAAGTATGTAATCAAATATTATATTAAAAATTCCGCTTATGAGTGTTGCAGCCATAGCAATCCTCGGTGAGTTGTCATTTCTCACAAAGGCTGTAAATGTAAAAGTTCAACATAAAAAGGCGAGAGGCAAAGAATAATACGTGCATATGTGTGAGTTACATTTACTATTACTTCATCCGCACCGAAAACTCTCAGTACCACATCCGGAATAAATATACCCAAAATTAAAAACGGTAAGCTAAGTAGAAAGCTCCAGAAAAATGAATTTGAAAAATATTTATCCGCACTGTTTTTATCACCAAGTGATTTTAACAATGTATACTTTGTTGCGGAGCCTATACCGATCATAGCTCCTATAGCAAATGTTATTGCAAATATCGGTAAAACAAGATTTAAACCTGTTATACCGTTTGCACCTTCCGCCATTGATATAAAAACAGTATCCGCCAATACATAACATGATGTGCCTGTTGTAGCAAGGATATTAGGCAGAATATATCCTCTAAGTTTTTTTTCAATCATAAAAGACTCTCCTGTCATAGTTATCGAATTATATCATAAATATTCTGTAAGCTCAATCAAAGTAAAATTTATTTCACAAAAAATAGCAGTCATAGACTGCTACTTTTTATATATCAAAGATGGTAATTATACTAACTCAAGTAAAACTTCCATAGCCGCATCTCCCTTTACGAAGACCGATCTTAACTATTCTTGTGTATCCACCCTTACGATCTGCATACTTTTGGACCGTACTCATCGAAAAAGCTTCTTTGCAAAGGTCAACTGACTTTGTATTCTTCTTCTTTCGGTCTGCCTTTTGCAGGTAACTCTGTAGGAACATAAACTACTGCATTGATTTTGCTTCTTGCATGAAGTCTTGAAGGTCTGTCTTTCTTGATCTCCTTCTCTACTTCATCATAAACAGTAACTTTCTTACCGTCTACAACTTCTTTTACTCTCTTACCGTCAGCGTCTTTTCTTGCAACCTTTGCATTTACCTTAACAAGGTCGAAGTTATCCTTCTCCTTAACAGCTAATGCTATAAGTGGCTCAACGATCTTTCTGATTTCTTTTCGCTCTGGCCTCTGTAGTTACAATCTTACCATGCTGTAAAAGTGCTGTAACCTGGTTTCTCAATAATGCTTTTCTCTGACTTGATGTCTTTGAAAGTTTTCTATACTTTGCCATTTTTTCTCCTCCATAGGAAACATATATACTGCAAACATTGGACTTACTATATATGTCTGTTTATTCTTTTTATGATTCTTCGCTTTCACGAAGGTGAAGTCCAAGCTCTTCAAGCTTTTAGTAGGACTTCTTCTAATGATTTTCACCCAGATTTCTTACTTTCATCATATCATCTGAGGTACGTGAACACAATTCTTCAACTGTATTGATTCCTGCTCTCTTCAAACAGTTGTAGGATCTAACTGACAGTTCAAGTTCATCTATATTCATCTCCAGAACTTTTTCCTTGTCATCCTCTGCTTTTTCTACCATTACATCAACAGTTTTTAGCGTTATCAGACAAATCTATAAATAGATTAAGGTGCTCACTCAAAACTTTAGCAGACTAAAACTTACCGCCCTCATCAGGTGCCAATGTACCGTTTGTAGTAACATCAAGTGTTAACTTATCAAAGTCTGTCATCTGACCTACACGTGTGTTCTCTACAAGAAGATTTACTCTCTCTACAGGTGTATAAATAGAGTCAATAGCTATCACACCTATAGGAGTATCCTCTCCTTTATTTTTATCTGAACTCACATAACCTCTACCGTTTGTTATTGTTAGTTCCATGTAGAACTTTCCTTCTGAAACTGTTGCAATAACCTGGTCTTTGTTAATGATTTCTATACTTGGATCACATTGAATATCTTCTGCAGTGATAACTCCTTCACCGTCAAAATCTATATAAGCAACCTTCGGCTCATCATCAATAGATGTATTTTTGATTGCAAGGCTCTTTACATTCATTATGATCTCGTCACATCTTCTTTTACTCCCGGTATGGAAGAAAAATTCATGCAACACACCCAGTCAATCTTAACCTGACTGACACTGATCCAGGGAGGGATGAGAGCATGATTCTTCTTAGGGAATTGCCTAAAGTTGTTCCATAACCTCTCTCCAGTGGTTCATATATGAATCTGCCGAACTTCTTATCCTCGGAAATTTCTGCAATCTCTATATTGGGTTTTTCAAAATCAAACACGAATGTCCCTCCTTTTTAGATAAACTATATCTATGCCTCAAATATTTGAGACTTTGGTTAATACTTCAAGGCTACAAAATATTTCTATTATTAGCAAATCAGCTGATGCGAAAAATAAGTATCAGCTGTTAAGATTCCTATTACTTAGAGTACAACTCAACGATAAGAAGTTCGTCTACAGGAACATCAATTTCTTCTCTTTGTAGGGAGGCTCTTTACAGTACCTTTTAAGTTTTCAAGATCTGCATCAATCCAAGCCGGTACAATTCTTCCGGCTGTTGACTCTACAACTTCCTTATATCTTGCAGATGATTTTGCCTTCTCTTTGATCTCTATAACATCTCCTGCCTTTACAAGGTAAGATGGAATATTTACACACTTACCGTTTACAAGAACGTGCTTATGATCAACAATCTGTCTTGTTTCTTTTCTTGTTCTGCCGAATCCCATACGGAAAACAACATTGTCAAGTCTTCTCTCCAAGAGAATCATAAGGTTCTCACCAACCTGACCCTTCATTCTCTCAGCCTTAGCATAGTAATTTCTGAACGGTTTCTCTAATACACCGTAGATAAACTTTGCTTTTGCTTTTCTCTAAAAGTGCAAACCGTACTCACTAAGCTTTTTACGGCCTGCTCTTTTGTATCTCTGTTAGACTTTTTATCTATTCCCAGAAAACCCGGCTCAAGGCCAAGTGATCTGCATCTTTTAAGAACGGGAACTCTATTAATTGCCACTTTTAGTACCTCCTATTAGACTCTTCTGCGTTTTGGTGGACGACATCCATTGTGTGGTACCGGAGTTACATCCTTAATACTTGTTACTTCTATTCCACATGCAGCCAACGCACGAATAGTCTGCTTCTCTTCCCTGAACCGGGTCCCTTTTACCATAACATCTACATACTTAAGTCCATGTACTAAAGCTGCCTTTTGCAAAGCAGTTTCTGCAACCATAGATGCCGCATATGGAGTAGATTTCTTTGAACCTCTAAATCCCTAGACCACCGGCGCTTGCCCA